>Ga0207433_10001133_pt1 | contig 58565 bp, 40 predicted proteins | sample YelNatPaOPGAMG01_FD_187559 | JGI IMG/M metagenome (GOLD analysis project Ga0207433, IMG submission 187559) | Hot spring thermophilic microbial communities from Obsidian Pool, Yellowstone National Park, USA - OP-RAMG-01 (SPAdes) (version 3) | ecosystem: Environmental > Aquatic > Thermal springs...
GGTATCAGCGTTGCCCTTGGGGTTGTCGTAGCTGGTGAAGATTTGCTCAACGCCTAAAGCCCGACACTCTTGCATGAAGCGCACGGAGGTGGGTTGACAACCGTTGTCGCTGACCAGGCGCAGCTTCCCGCTCTCCCGCAGGCCGTGAGGGAACTGTCGGTTCACGGCGCGTTGCAATGACCGCAACCAATCCCCGGTCTTGCTCTGGCGGCTGAGTTCGTAGCCGACAATCTTCTTGGAACCCCAGTCCAAGACCACATGCAGATACATCCACCCCCAAGACGCAATCAAGATATTGGTCATGTCAATGCCCCAGAGTTCATTGGGTCTGTCGCTGCACGGCTTGGAGCGCAGGGGCGCGCGGGAGGCTCGTAAGCGGCGGGTCTGGTGCGCCAACAACCGATGTTCCCGCATCAGCCGATAAACGCGCTTTTTGTTCACCAAGAGTCCTTCGCGGTATTTCAGATAGGCCCAGATGCGACGGTAACCCCACGCGGGATGATCGGCCTTGAGTTGCTGTACCCGAGGCAATAGCGCTTGGTCGCGCTGTCGCACCTGCACCGAGCGTTGGCGCTTTACCATGTCGCGTCCTCGCTTTTTTTTAGTTCCACGGTTAGTTCGCCCACCAAGGTCTTGAGCCGACGGACCTCCTCACGGAGTCGTTGCTCCGCTTGTTCGGGGCCGCCACGATCAAAGACTTTCTCCCCTTGGTTCAGCAACGGATCCCGCCATTGGTAATACTGCGATTGGCTGAGTTGGTGCCGCGCGCAAAGTTCCCCCAGGGGAACTTGTCCTCTCATCCCCTCCAAGACGATCTGGAGCTTCTCCTTGCCTGTCCATTTCCTGCGTTTCATTGAGTCCTTTCTTGCCGCTATGACTCTCAAATTCACCGCCCCCTTTCAAGGGGAGCAGTATACGTTATTGGTCTTAGCCGACTACTGTGCCCTCGTTTTCCTTTGTGCATATCCATCCGGCAAAAAACAAACTGACTTTGTCATTTGCCAAAGTGATATGAACCAGAACAAATCACCGTCGAGCAAGGTCTTTTGGCTCCCAAACTGGCTGGAGGTTCGCCAGCAGCGACGGTTACCCGACTTTCCAATATCACCAGTATCGGCGGGCGAACATTGAATGCCTGCGCTACTGTAAACCCTCCGTTACCCCGCGACCGTGGAACCGTCGCGCGCTTTTATACGGGAAACAGAAGAGAACCGTTGCTTGGCGTTCGGCGGTTACCATCTGGAAACGACCATAGAACCGTTGTTTCCAAGGAACGTGAAAACAATGACGTGTGCGGCGCACTTGCACGAAACGGGTTTTTATGGTCGGATACTGGCCGATATGAGTCAGAACATCATCGAGTGCAGCGACGATGTGCGCCACGCCAAACCGTTGCGCCACGCGCAGTATTTTACCATCAACGAGCCGTTCCGTCTGGAACATGGCGGGGTTCTACCCAGCGTGACCGTCTGTTACGAAACCTACGGCACGCTGAACGCTGACCGCAGCAACGCCGTGTTGATTTGCCACGCCATCAGCGGCGACTCGCATGTTGCCCAGCACAACGCCGACGATGACCCCGGTTGGTGGGACATCGCCGTCGGCCCCGGCAAAGCCATTGACACCAACCAGTATTTCGTCATCTGCTCCAACCTGCTCGGAGGCTGCCGCGGCACCACCGGCCCCGGCAGCTTCAACCCCGAAACCGGCAAACCCTACGGACGCGACTTCCCGACCGTCACCGTCGGCGACATGGTGGAAGTCCAACGCCGCCTCATCGAACACCTCGGCATTCCCAAACTCTTGGCCGTCACCGGCGGCTCCATGGGCGGCCATCAGGCCCTGGCCTGGGCAACCCGCTACCCTGACCTCGTCGGCGGTGTGATGGCCCTGGCCACCTCGCCACGGCTCACCAGCCAAGCTCTCGCCTTCGACATTGTCGCTCGCAACGCCATCATGCGTGACCCGCATTATCACGGCGGACAGTACTACGACAAAAAGACCAAACCCGAAGTCGGCCTCGCCATTGCCCGGATGATCGGTCACATCACCTATCTCTCACCCGAAGCCATGAGCCAGAAGTTCGAGGCGGACCGTTTCCACCCGCGCGATGTGCCGGTGGAATTTGAAAAGAAATTTTCCGTCGGCTCCTACCTCGGCTACCAGGGACAGAAATTTGTCGAACGCTTCGACGCCAACAGTTACATGACCATCACCATGGCCATGGACCTGTTCGACCTCGGCGCCACTCCCGCGGAACTGGCCAGGGCCCTTGCGCCGTCGCGTTCGCGCTGGCTGATCATCAGTTTCACCAGCGACTGGCTCTTTCCACCGCATCAGAGCCGCGCCATCGCGGATGCGCTCATCGCCAACAACCTGCCGGTTACCTATTGCAACGTCCGCAGCCATTGCGGCCACGACGCCTTTCTGCTCCCCGACAACCTCGCAGTGTACGGCGAACTCATGCGCGCCTTCCTCGCCAATCTCCGCGGCGCCCCGCTGGAAGACGCCATCCAACCCGTGCCCGACGGCCTCGGCAACGCCCCGACCAGCATCTTCCACAAACGACGCATTGACTATGAGCGCATCATCGAATTGATCCCCGACAACGCCAGCGTGCTTGACCTCGGCTGCGGCCGCGGCGGCCTCCTGGCCCGTATCAAAAAGAAATCCCATCATCGCCTCATCGGTGTCGAACTCGACGAAGCCGCCATCCTGACCGCTGTGCGCCGCGGCATTGACGTGATTCAGGCCGACCTCAACGAAGGCCTGCGCGCCTTTGCGAACAAACAATTCGACTGCGTTTTGCTTTCCCAGACCCTCCAGGCGGTGGACGACGTCGAAGGCATCCTCAACGAAATGTTGCGCGTCGGCAAACAGGGGATTGTTTCCTTTCCCAACATGGCCTACGAACCGTTGCGGCGAATGCTGGCGGATGAAGGACGCGCTCCCAAATCCCCCGGCCTGCTCCGACACGAATGGTACAACACCCCCAACAAACGGTTCCTCTCCATTGCCGACTTCGAGGACTTTTGCCGGGCCAAAAACATCCGCATCCACCGCCAGATCGCGCTGAACACCGAAAAAGACATCGAGGTTACCGATGATCCCAACCGACACGCCGACCTCGCCATCTTCGTCATCAGCCGCGACTAACCCTTTGCTCCCCTCCCAAAAGAGGAATTCGCCAAGTAATGAATCATTGCCCGTCGCACAGGCTTGCTGCGGACGCAAAACCGTGTATTCTCTCCGCGACATGATTGCGCTCATTGATTACGGCAGCGGCAACCTTCGCAGCGTCGAAAAGGCGCTCGCGCGGGTCGGCGGCGACGTGCGCATCACCAGCGCCGCCGACGACGTGATGGCTGCCGATGCCGTGGTTCTGCCCGGCGTCGGCGCGTTTGGCGATTGTGTGAACAATCTCGCCCAACTCGGCCTTGTCAACCCCCTGCGCGACTTCATCGCCAGCCGACGACCGTTTCTCGGTATCTGTGTCGGCCTCCAAATGCTTTTCGAGGATGGCGCGGAATCGCCCGGCGTGGCCGGTTTGGGCGTCCTCCCCGGCACCGTGCCGCGGTTTCCCGACAGCGCGCTCAAAGTGCCGCACATGGGCTGGAACCAACTGCGAATCAAGAAACCCGACTGTCCGTTGCTGCGCGGAGTGGCCGACGGCAGCTACGTCTATTTTGTGCACAGCTACTACGGCCGGCCACGCGAGGACGCCGTCGTGGCGGCGACTACCGAGTACGGCGTGGAGTTTGCCGCCGTGCTGTGGCGCGAGAACCTGTTTGCCACGCAGTTTCACCCCGAAAAATCGCAGGCCGTTGGTTTGCAAATGCTCGCCAATTTTGTGGGGCTTCGATGACGATTTATCCGGCCATTGATTTGAAAGAAGGACGCGTGGTGCGACTCCACCAGGGACGCGCCGATGCAGAAACGGTTTACGGAAATGATCCCGCCAGCGTGGCCCGAAACTGGGCGGCGCTGGGCGCGCCATGGCTGCACGTGGTGGACCTGGACGGCGCGTTCAGCGGCCAACCGCGCAACAGGGACTGTGTCCGCGCCATTCTGGACGCCGTCCATGTCCCGGTCCAACTCGGCGGCGGTTTGCGAACCCGCGCGCAGATTGCCGACGCGCTGGCGATGGGAGTGTCACGGTGCGTGGTCGGAACGAAGGCGTGCGAACCGTCCTTTGTGAAAGACCTGGTGGCGGAGTTTGGCGAAAAGATCGCTGTCGGAATTGACGCGCGCGACGGGTTTGTGGCCGTCAAAGGCTGGGTGGAAAAAACCTCGCTGTCCGCGGTGGAGTTTGCCCGTCAAATCAGCGGGCTGGGTGTGCGCACGATCATCTTCACCGATATCGCCACCGACGGCACTCTGACAGGGCCGAACTATCCGGCGATCGCGGCGGTTTGCGCCGCCGTTGACTGCGATGTGATTGCCAGCGGTGGCGTTTCCACGGCGGCGGACGTGCAGCGATTGCGCGAATTGAAGCTGCCGAATCTCGCGGGCGTGATCATCGGCAAGGCGCTCTACGACGGGCGAGTGCGCTTGAAGGACGTGCTCTGAGGCGATGACACACGAATACATTCTCCACCCGTCGCACGCGCCGCGGGAACTGCACATTGACTACCGCAAGGAACTCAACGATCAACAATACGCCGCCGTCACGGCGCGTGGCGCCGATGGCTCGTTGAACTCGGGACCGATGCTGGTCATTGCCGGCGCGGGCAGCGGCAAGACACGGACGTTGACCTACCGTGTGGCCTGGCTCGTGGAGCACGGGATCGAGCCGTATCGGATTCTCCTGCTGACATTCACCAACAAAGCCGCCCGGGAAATGCTGCGACGGGTCCAGACACTGCTGCCAATGGATATCTCACAAATCTGGGGCGGCACCTTTCACCATGTTGCCAACCGCATCCTGCGGCGGCACGCCCGGCTGTTGGGCTATGAACCGGACTTCACAATCCTCGACCGCGAGGACTCGGCCAGCCTGCTGAACGATTGCATTGCCGAGGCGAAAATTGACACCAAAGCGCAGCGTTTCCCGAAAGGCGATGTGCTGGCGGAAATCTACTCGCTGGCCGTCAACACCGAACGCGGCATCGAACGGGTTCTGGCCGAACAGTACGATTATTTTACGCACCTGGAGGGCGCGATTCGGACACTGCGAAACGTCTATGGCGAACGAAAGCGAAAGGCCAACGCGATGGATTACGACGACCTTCTGGTCAATTGTCTGCGGTTATTTCAAGAACACCAGGAGATCGGCGATCGCTACCGGGAACAGTTTCTCCATGTCCTGGTGGACGAGTATCAGGACACCAACAAAATCCAGGCCGACCTCATTGACACCATCGCCCGACAACACCGCAACCTCATGGTCGTCGGCGATGATGCGCAATCCATCTATTCATGGCGCGGCGCCAACTACCGCAACATCCTCAGTTTCCCACAACGTTACCCGTCCGCCACCGTCCACAAAATCGAGGTCAACTATCGCAGTGTTCCCTCGATCCTGAACCTCGCCAACGACGCCATCCGGGCCAACCCCAACCAGTTTGCCAAAAAACTTCAAGCCGTCCGCACCGGCGGTGCCAAACCCTGGCTGGTACCCTGCGCCGACGCCAACCAACAATCGCAATTCGTCGCCCAGCGCATCCTGGAATTGCGCGATGAAGGCGTGGCGCTCAACGAGATCGCCGTCCTCTACCGCGCCCATTTCCACGCGATGGAACTCCAAATGGAACTCACCCGCCGCAACATCCCCTACGTCATCACCAGCGGCCTGCGCTTTTTCGAACAGGCACACATCAAGGACATCGCCGCCTTCCTCAAACTGGCCCTGAACCCGCACGACGAAATGTCCTTCAAACGCATTGCTCGACTCATGACCGGAGTCGGTGCCGCGACTGCCGACAAACTCTGGGAAAAAATCCATCCTATTCTCAGCGGTCTTACGGGCGAATTGCCAACCACGCATCCGAACGTCCCGAAAAAAGCGACGGAAGACTGGAAACAGGTGGCCGACATCCTCAACCGACTCCGCGACAAATCCGACGGCGAGAAACACGCCGACGAAATGATCGAAACGGTTTTGGAAGGCTTTTACAGCGCCTACCTCAGGCTGAAATACGAGAATGCCCGCGCCCGCGAGGAAGACATCCACCAACTGGCCGCCTTCTCACTTCAGTTCCCCACCGTGGACGAATTTCTCAGTCAACTCGCGCTGTTGACCAATCTCGAAGCCGAGGATGCCACCTTGATCACCGCCAACGAACAGGAATTCGTTCGCCTCAGCACCGTTCACCAGGCCAAAGGTCAGGAATGGAAAATTGTGTTTGTCATCGGCCTGTGCGATGGCATGTTCCCGCTGGGACGAACCCTCGACAACATCGAGGGCGTCGAGGAAGAACGCCGCCTGTTCTATGTGGCCGTCACCCGCGCCAAGGACGAACTTTACATGACCTATCCGCTCTTTCGCCAGATCGGCGGCGACACTGGCGGCTTCCAACGCGCTTCTCGTTTCATCCAGGAACTTCCCAAATCGCACTACCAACTGTTGACCCTGCGGTATGAAGGAACGGGCTTGCCGTGGCGGGGCCGGCCGGGTCAGCATGAGGATAAAACCTGACAACTCCCAGCAGCGCACAGAACGCAGGCAGGAAAATTTGAACATTCCACCACTTGTCAAAGTCAAAGCCGTTTGCTAGAAAGCGGCGCGTCGTTTCCGACGCGAGAGAGTATCCACCATGCAACCCATGATTAAAGTTGAGAATTTGACGAAACGATACGCTGGCGTCGCGGCGCTCAACGGCGTGTCGTTCGAGGTCAACCGTGGCGAAATTGTCGGTTTCCTCGGCCCGAACGGCGCCGGTAAAAGCACCACCATGCGCATCCTCACGGGCTTCATCCCCGCCAGCACGGGGCGGGCGACCGTGGCGGGTTGCGACGTGTTTGAGGACTCGCTGGAGGTACGGCGGCACATCGGATACATGCCGGAAAACAATCCGCTCTACGTGGACATGCGGGTGGGCGAGTACCTGAAGTTCCGGGCACAGATCAAGGGCGTGGCCCGCTCGGAGCGGCGCGACCGCGTCAAAGAGGTTATGGAAAAGACCGGGATCACCGACGTGGAAAAGCGCGTGATCGGCCAGCTCTCCAAAGGTTATCGGCAACGTGTCGGACTGGCGGACGCGCTGTTGCATGAGCCGGACCTGTTGATTTTGGATGAGCCGACAATCGGTTTGGACCCCGTGCAGATCCGTCAGGTGCGCGAGTTGATCAAGGAACTCGGCAAACAACACACCATCCTGCTTTCGACTCATATCCTGCCCGAAGTGGAGATGACCTGCAACCGCGTCATCATTATCCACCGGGGAAAGATTCTCGCCTCGGATACCCCGGAAAACCTGCGCAAAACACTTCATGCCGGTGGCGCAATCAATGTCGAGGTGCGCGGCCCCCAGGCCGAGGTGCGGGCGGCGTTGCAGGCGGTTCCGGGAGTCGTCTCGGCGCAGGTGACGGCGGAGGTGGACGGTTTGGTGCGGGTGGCCGTGGAGTCGCAAGGCAACGAGGATCCGCGCGAAGCGATTTACCAGGCGATCGTGAAAGGCGGGTGGACCTTGCGGGAACTTTCACGGAGCCGCACGACGTTGGAAGACATCTTTGTGCAATTAACCCGCGAGGAGGACGAGGCGGAGGAAGACCGCCGTGACCAACGGAGGACGGTGTTGCGATGAGGAATGTACCGGCATTGTTGCGACGGGAGATGAACGCCTATTTTGCGTCGGTGTTGGGCTACATCGTGTTGATCTTTTTCCTCCTGGTGATGGGAGTGACGTTTGCGGTGATCGTCAGCTACCTGATGCGGGGGCCGACGCAGATGACGGCGATGCGGATCATGTTCAGTATGTTCTGGCTGCCGTCGCTGGTGGTGACGCCGATGATTACGATGCGACTGCTGGCGGAGGAGAAACGGTCGGGCACGATCGAGATGTTGATGACTGCCCCGGTGACGGAGTTTGAAGTCGTGTTCGCAAAATGGCTCGGCGCGGTTCTGTTGTACGCGCTGATGTGGGGATTGACGGGGGTGTATGTGCTGATTTTGCACAAGTTTTCCGGAGGGACGGCTGCGTTGGATTTGGGGCCGATTGCCAGCGGGTACCTGGGGGTGTTGTTGATCGGCCAGTTTCTGATCGCGGTGGGCGTATTGATGTCGTCGCTGACGAAAAACCAGGTCGCGGCGGCGGTGATGTCGTTTGCGGTCTGTTTTGCCTTTTTGCTGGTCTTGAACTGGATGGATTACCTGTTTCAGGGCGGGGTGGTGAACAAGTTACTGAAGTCGGTTTCGGCTTTTGAACAGATGGAAGACTTCGCGCGGGGCATTGTGGATCTGCGCGTCGTGTTCCTGTACCTGAGCGGGACGTTGTGGACGTTGTTTGTGACGACGCGCGTGGTCGAATCGAGGAAGTGGAGATAAGTCATGCCTGAGCCAATCCAATCGAATGAATCGGTTCCAACGCTGCGCCACCGTCGCCTGGTCATCAGCGCCAATGTGCTGGTGCAGGTGGTGGCATTGCTGGCGCTGGTGGTGATGGCCAACTGGCTGCTGGCCCGGCATCAACCAAAGCGCTGGGACTGGACACGAAGCAGCTATTACAAACTTTCATCAAAGACCGAGCAGGTGCTGAAAGGGTTGAAGGAACCGCTGGACATCGTGGTCTGTATCCCGACGGCGAGCAGCCGCGATTTCATTGAAAAAGCGTTGCAAGACACGCGCAACCTGCTCAAAGAGTTCCAGTACGTCGGCAAGGAGAAAGTGCGGGTGGAGTTTGTGGACCCGCAACGCGACTTGAATCGGGCGCGGCAATTGGTTGAAAAGTACCATCTCGATTCCCCGGACCAGATCATCTTTGCCTGTGGCAATCGCCACAAATTGGTGAAACTGGATGACACAGTGGACATCGAAGGCGGTTACATGATGGGCCCGCCGCGGATTCGCGCTTTCAAAGGCGAAGGCGTTTTCCTCTCGGCCATCCAGAGTGTCACCCAGGAGAAATCACCCAAAGTGTATTTTCTGACCGGTCACGGCGAACGCGACCCTGACAGCACCGATGAACGCAGCGGCTATTCCGTGCTCACCAGCTACATCAAACGCGACAACATTCTCGTGGAGAAATGGAACTGGGGCACCAAACAGGCGTGGCCGACGGATATGGATGCACTGGTCATTGCGGGACCGCAAAAGCGGTTGAGCGGGCCGGAATTGAACGCGCTGGCCGAGTATCTCAAGAACAACGGGCGCGTGATGATCCTGTTGGATTACCGCGTGCAGAGCGGTTTGGAGGCGTTTCTCGGCAACTACGGTGTGCAGGTGGACGATGACCTGATCATGATGCCCCTGTTGGGAATGATCAATGTCACCGCCATAGGGGAAGAGTATTCCCGACATCCGATCACGGAGAAACTGGAGGGAATCAACACCTCGTTCCCCTACGCCCGAAGCGTCTCCCGCAAAACAACCTCTCCGACCGGCGGCGGCGAATATCCGGACGTGACCATCCTGGTCAAAACGCCGGACGCCTTTTGGGGCGAGACCGATTACACCGCGCGCCAGTTGAAATTCGATGAGAAAGACATACGTGGTCCGTTGTCGCTGGCAGTGGCGGTGGAAACACGCAAACCGGGCGGTGTCGAACTCGAAGGAATGCGCATGGTGGTGGTGGGTACCTCCGCGTTCGTGGACAACAATTCCATTCGCGCCAGCGAGGGTAATGTGGACTTTTTCATGAACTCGTTGAACTGGCTCCTAAAGCGGGAACAACAAATTGCGGTCAGCCCAAAAACCCCGCAGGAGTTCCGTCTCGACATGACGCCACGGCAGGCGCGGATGGTTTATGTGTTGGTCATCGGCGGCATGCCCTTGCTCGTGGCTTTGTTGGGAGTCACCGTCTGGATGGGCCGCCGCAAGTAGGCGGGAAAACCTGGATTTGATATGAAATTGCGGACAACAATCATTCTGCTTGTTTTGACAGTGATCATCGGCGGAATCGCCTTTTGGGATTACAAGAAAGGCACAACCACCGAGCAGGCAAAGGAAAAAGCCAAACGCCTGCTTGACATCAAGGCCGCCGATGTCACCGCCATGGAACTGGTTCGGTCCAATGAAACCATCGTCGTCGAAAAGGCCGACGAACATTGGGAAATCAAAAAACCGCTCGCTGTCAAGGCCGACGACAACGCAGTCAGCGCCATTCTTGATCAATTTGAGTTTGCCGAGCGCGAGCGAACGTTTAAAGAGGACGAAATCCCCGCCACACAACTGGCGGACTACGGACTGGCGGCGCCACCCTTGCGCGTGGTGTTGCGTGGGAAAAAAGGCGACACGGAGATTGCTTTTGGCAGCGAAACGCCCACCAAAGAATCGGTCTATGCCCGAATCCAGGGCCAGAAAACGGTTGTCCTGGTTCGTAAGTACCTTTTTGATCGTGCCAACGCCTCGCTCGACAGCCTGCGCAACCGCAGCGTCATGACCTTTGTCACCACCTCGGCCACACGCCTGGAAATCAAGACGGCCGACCGGTTTTTGGAACTGGCCAAGACCGCCCCCAAACCGGGTGGCGAAACGCGCTGGAGCATTGTCAAGCCGATCCAAACCCGCGCCGACCAGCAGAAAACCATGGATCTATTGTACGACCTGAACGCCATGCGGGTGAGCGAGTTTGTCAGCGAAGACCCCAAAGAGGTTCACACCTATCAGTTGGACGATCCGCAAATCGAGGTGACGGTGTGGACGGCTGACAAGGGACAAACATTGCTCATCGGTCGTTCGCCCAGCAACGATGCCACCAAGGTGTACGCAAAACTCAAGAGCGCTGATTCCATCTTTACCGTGCCGGCCGACAGCGCGAAGAAACTCGCCCTTCAGGTCAACGACATCCGCGATACCCACCTGCTTTCCGTGGCGGAGACCAGCCTGCAGGGGATCGAACTGACGCGTGGCACGGACAAGGTGAGCCTGACCCGTTCGGGTGGAGTCTGGAATGTCGCCGGGCCGGTTCCCGTGACAGCGGAAGAATCGGTCGTGCAAGACTTGGTGCGACGGCTGAACGAACTGACCACGACACAATTTGTCGCTGACGTGGCCACCGATCTTGGCAAATACGGTTTGGCCACGCCGGTGTTGACCGTCACACTGCAAGGGGAGGGGACGAATGTGCTGGCGCAGTTGTTGGTGGGCGCCATCGATGAGGCTGGCAAAACGCGCTACGTCAAGCGCGGGGATGAACCGTTTATTTACGGGATCTCGGACAACATCCTGAGCTGGATTCCCGTGTCGCGTGTGGCCTACCGGTCGCGGCGGGTGGCGGAACTGAAGGTGGATCAGATGAGCAAATTGACCATCGAACGGGCCGATGGCCGCACGGTTTTGGAACGCGGTGCGGACAAGAAATGGAAGATGATCGAACCGCCGCACGGCGTGCTCGACAACGATCGTCTCCAGCAGGCTTTGGATGTCATCGGGTTCCTTCGGGCCGAGGAAATTGTGCGGGAAGGTATTGACAACCCTGCCGAGTACGGACTGGACAAACCTACGGCGAAATTTACCATCGAAGCCAACGGCAAGACGTATATCCTTCAACTGGGCAAACCCCGCGGCGAAAATGCCACCTATGCCTCGTGGAGCGATCCCGCCCTGGTCTTTACGCTCAGTTCGGCCAGCGTCACAACGTTGAGCCATAACCTGGTAACGTCCCCGTCCAGCACCAACCAGCCGCCGTCGGCCGCAACCGCGCCCGTCGCCACCAATACCCCTGCCACGCGGTAGTCTCTTGCCATAACCGCGTTGACGCGCCATGGGGTGCGGATTATGAATGGGGCGTGAAGAGGTTGCTGCGGTGGATAACTCATCTCTCGTGGCCGCTACTGGTGGCGGTGGTGTGTTGTCTCTTGTATTTGAACCTGCGCGGATTTCCTGAACCGGTTTGTCGGTTTGTTCGGGATCAGTTTCAGCAGAAAGGTTATAGGGCACAATTTCAGGAACTGCGGTTGGACTGGTTCAATGGCATCATTGCGCAGGACCTGGTGTTGGCCGACCTCAAACGCCCCGATCATGTGTTGGCACGTATTAATGAGGTGGCGCTGCGGATTCACTGGTTGCAATTGTGGTCCGGCGGCAATGTGCTGGGCGGTTTGCGAATCGCCAACGCCAATATCTCGATCCCGCTTCCTGCCGATGAGTCCGGGCCGGTTCATTTCACGGCATCGGATGCCTATGCGAATCTGCGTTTTGAGGAGGACGGCACCATCCGACTAGAACAACTGACGGGGATGTACTGCGGAGTGTATCTCTTTGTCACCGGACGGATCAAGCCCCGGACCGGTATGAAGATCGAAACGACTCCGAAGGACACGGAAAAACAATCGAAGTTTCTCTCCCGAATCCTGCGCGAACTGCACGCCGTGCACTGCCGCGAACCGTTGGATTTGTACCTGGATTTCGATGTGGATCTGGCCAACCCCCTGGGAATGTCGGCACGCGCCCGCCTCCACGGCAAAGACCTGCTCTGCCGTCGCGTGCTCATCAACTCGCTGAAATTGGATGTGGCGATGGAGGAGGGAAGCTTTCGCATTCTTCAAGGAGACGCGGAATTGGGCGGTGGGAACCTGTCGCTGAACGGAGACTACGACTTTGCCAGAGGACTGGTGGACATCCGTCTGCGCAGCAGTATGGACCCGCTGGTGTTGCGAAGATGGTTGCCTCCGGAAGCTGGGAAAGAACTCGAACAACTGCGACTGTTTCAGAACCCGCGGCTCGAACTTCAGTACCGCCTTTCTCCTGAGACGGGAACCGTTCCCGTTCTGAGCGGGACACTGGAAACCGGCGGACTGGAATTTCGCGGCGTAAAATTTCGCGCGTTGTCGGTGAAATTCGAGAACCGCGGGCCGGAAATCAAGATTCTGGCTGCCCATGTCGTTATGCCTCGCGGGGAATTGACCGGGCAGGGCCGTTACCACATTGAGAGCAGCGACTTCGAGTACGAGTTCGACAGCACGCTCGACCCCACCACGCTAATTCCCCTGATGTCACCGGTAATGAAACGCTGGTTTTCGCCATGCGAGTTGATTGACCTGCCCCATGTAACCGCCAGGGTGCGAGGAGACTTTGTGGACCCGGACGCCTTTGCCTACGAGGCGGTGGTGCGGACCGGACGCGGGCGGTATCGTGGTGTGCCATTGGAAAGCGCTGCCGGACGGTTGCGATTGCGACGGAACCGTCTCGAAGCGCGCGACCTTGTTCTCAAACGCCCGGACGGCGAATTAACCGGCGAATTAACAGCCGATTTTGAACAACAGCAACTTGTCTTCAATATGAAAACCACTGCCAATCCGACTCCCATGGCCGGATTGTTGGGGGAACGCGCCGCCACCACCATGACCCCCTACCAATTCGGTCCGCAACTGTTCGCAAGCGCCAAGGGATTTGTGGATTTTGCCAACCCGCAACGTGTCACCTGGACTGCCGAGGTGGACGACACCCGGTTTAGTTGGTGGAAACTGACCGCCGACCAGGGCCATGCCCGGCTCCATTTCTCCAACGATGTCTGCCATCTCCAACTCGACACCAAAGGCGTTACCTACGGCACCAATCGCGCCGACCGCCTCCGCGCCGAGCTGTGGATTGCCAGGGATTCCGTAAAAGCCACAAATGTCACAGCCATCATCGGCAACGGGAACGTTGAGGGATATGCTGTCACCGACCTCCCGCGTCAGCGGGTTGATTTCCAATTCCAGAGCACCGCCGACCCCCACATTCTTGCTGCGCTGCTCGGCCCGAACGCCGCGCAAAAGCTTCAACCTTACCGTTTTGGTTCCAACACTGTTATCGCTGCCACTGGTATTGCCGATTTGCAGAAGTCCAATCAAACCGTCTGGGCGGCGGACCTGGTGACCGACTCGTTTGCCTACCGCCAACTGAGCGCTAGTCCTCTCAATGCCCATCTGACGTTGACCAACGAAGTGCTCCGCATTCACGCCCGCTCTCCTCGTCTCCTCTGGGCCTCCATCGGCGCGGATCAGGTCGAGGCGAGCTTGACCTTCAGCAACGAAATGTTTCAAGCCCAAACACGCGCCGAAGGACTCCAGTGGTGGAAACTCAAGGCCGGCCCCGCTCGCGCCGATATCGTCGGCTCCCATGAGACCTACGCCATCCGCCCCATCGCGGCCTCCATGTACGGCGGAACACTGCGCGGAGAGGCTGAACTGCGCCCTGCCGGCACAAACACCGCCTTCCGTCTCGCGTTTGATGCCGATCAATGGGACATTCAGCAGTTTCTCCAGACCTCGGGCAGCGTCCACACCAATGCCAGCGGACGGTTCAAAGGCCACCTCGATCTAACCGGCACCGGTACCGATTTCCCCACCTATCAAGGCGGCGGAAATCTCGAAATCGCCAACGGCGTTCTCCTTGAGGTCCCACTGTTTGGCATCTTTTCCCACATCCTCAACCTCATCGTCCCCGGCCTCGGCTCTACCGCCGTCACCAAGGCCAACTGCACCTACAGCATCGCCAATCAAATCATCCGTACCGACGACCTCCAATTTGAAACCGGCGCTGCCGCCGTCCGCAGCCGCGGCGCCATCGGTTTCCCCAAGGGCGACCTCGACTTCCGCGTTGAAGCCCAACCCATGCGTTCCTGGCCCGGCATCAACATTCTCACCTGGATGTTCGGGAAAATTTTTGAGTACAAAATCGGCGGTACCCTCGACAATCCCAACTGGCGCCCCACGCGTTTGCCCAAGGAAATCCTCCCTCATAGCGAGGGCAAACCACAGGAACCCGAACCCAAACCCGAATCAAAACCGTCATCCCCGTGAACGTCGAACTCATCACCACCGGCACCGAACTCCTCCTCGGCTTTGTCACCAACACCCACGTCAACTTTATTGCCCGCCGCCTTGCCCCCCTCGGCCTGCGTCTCCAACGACACGTTACCGTGGGCGATGACCCATCCGTGATGCGCGCTGCCATTGCCGACGCCCTTACTCGCGCCGACATTCTGCTGATCACCGGCGGTCTCGGTCCCACCAGCGACGACATCACCCGTGACATCGTTGCCGAACTTCTCGACCGCCCGTTGCGTCTTGACGACGGGGTGGCCGACGCCATCCGCGAACGTTTCCGCAAACGCCATCGCGAAATGCCGGAAAAAAACCTCGTGCAAGCAATGGTCCCGGAAGGTGCCACTGTGCTTCCCAACCCCAATGGCACTGCTCCCGGCCTCTACATCGAACACCAGGGAAAACAAATCTTCCTCCTGCCCGGTCCTCCCCGCGAGCTTTGCCCGATGTTTGAGCACTCCGTGCTTCCGTTGTTTCCGCGCGGCGCGCCGGCTCATTGTCTCCTCTTCAAGGTCGCCGGGTTGCCCGAATCGGTTGTCGAAGAAAAAGTCGCTCCGGCCCTCGCTGACCTCGCCGACCTTGAACTCGGTTACTGCGCCCGTCCCGGCGAAGTCGAGGTCCGCGTCCTCTCCCATCTCCCCGCTCAAATCGCAAAAGCCGAAACCCGCCTCCGCGCCGTTCTCGGCGACAACCTCTTTGCCGTCGCCGATGAACGCATGGAAGAAATTGTCGTTCGCCAGCTTGCCGCCGCCCGCAAAACGGTTGCCACCGCCGAATCCTGCACCGGCGGTCTCATTGCGCATCGCCTCACCAACGTCAGCGGCTCCAGCGCCGTCTTCCTGGCCGGCTACGTCACCTATTCCAACGCCGCCAAGACCCGCGACCTTGGCGTCCGCGAAGAAACCCTTCAACAATTCGGCGCCGTCAGCGAACCGACCGCCCGCGAAATGGCCGAGGGTGCCCGCGCCCGCGCCGGTACCGACTACGCCCTCAGCGCCACCGGTATCGCCGGGCCAACCGGCGGCACGGCGGAGAAGCCTGTTGGCCTCGTTTTCATCGGGCTTGCCACGCCCACCGGTACGCAGGTACAGCGATGGCAACTTGCCTTTGATCGTGAAACCTTCAAGTTTTTCGTCAGCCAAACCGCCCTCGACATGCTGCGACGGGAGTTGCTGAAATGATCCGCGCCTTCATTGCCATTGATCTTCCCGACGACCTGAGCGCCGCTCTCGGCGAGGTACAGGCGCGGATGCGGCGGGCGCATCTGGGCGTCAAAGTTTCGTGGGTGAAAATCGAGAATATGCACCTGACGTTGCAGTTTCTCGGCTACGTTCCCGACGACAAAATCCCCGATATTTCGGCGACTTTGGAACGGGTTTGCGCCACTCGCCGGGCGTTTGCCGTGCCCGTCGGTGGAGTGGGGGCGTTTCCGAATGTGAACCGGGCGCGCGTCTTGTGGGTTGGCTGCCGAGATGGGGAAGGACATCTGAAGACGCTGGCGAGTGCCGTGCAGGCGGCGATGCGGGAGTTTGGTTTTGAGCCGGAACAGCGTGAGTTTGCCGCCCATCTGACACTGGGACGGGTGAAGATTCCGCGGCCAGACACCGCGTTGACAAAGCTGCTGGATTCACTTAGAGATTGCGCCTGCGGAACGCTTCGGGTGGATGCCGTTCATCTGTTCCAGAGCCAGTTGAATCCGCAAGGTTCGATTTACACAAAACTGTCGTCACATGCACTAAAAGGAGAATGACCATGGCCGCCAAAGCTGAAGCCAAGGAAAAAGACGCCGCCAGGACAAGCGCCGCGTTGAGAGACAAGAACCTGCAAGCGGCGGTTGCCGCCATCCAGAAACAATATGGCGAGGGCGCCATCATGCGGCTCGGCGCCGAACAGTCGCACGCCAACATTCCGGTCATTCCCACCGGCGCGCTCTCGCTCGACCTCGCTCTGGGAGTTGGCGGGCTGCCACGCGGTCGCGTGATTGAACTTTACGGCCCCGAAAGCGGCGGCAAAACGACACTCTGCCTGTCCGTGATCGCCAATGCTCAGAAAGAGGGCGGACTGGCCGCGATGATTGATGTCGAACACGCGCTCGATCCGGCCTATGCGCGTCGGATTGGCGTGAATCTTGACGACCTGCTCGTCAGCCAGCCCGACAGCGGCGAGGAAGCGCTCACGGTTGCCGAAACGTTGATCCGCAGCAACGCCGTGGATGTGCTCGTCGTGGACTCCGTCGCCGCGCTTGTCCCGCGACAGGAACTGGAGGGCCAGATGGGGGATGCCACCGTCGGCGCCCAGGCCCGGCTCATGAGCCAGGCGCTTCGCAAACTTACCGCCGCCATTCACAAGGCCAAGACCTGCTGCATTTTCACCAACCAGATCCGCGAAAAAATCGGCGTTATGTTCGGCAACCCCGAAACCACCCCCGGCGGGCGCGCCCTGAAGTTCTACGCCAGTGTCCGCGTGGACCTGCGCCGCGTCAACGTCATCAAAGACAGCGCCGGCAAGATTCTCGGCAGCCATGTTCGCGCCAAGATCGTCAAGAACAAGGTAGCGCCGCCCTTTGCGGAAGCCGAGTTCGACATCATGTATGATTGCGGCATCTCCCGAGAAGGCTCTGTCATTGATGTGGCCACCGACCTCGGCGTGTTGGAGAAAAAAGGTTCCTGGCTTTCATTCGAAGGACAGATGATCGGCCAGGGACGCGAAGCCGCCAAGGATTTCCTGCGACAAACCCCTGCCGTGCTCGACAAGATCGTCGCCGTCGTCAAACAAAAAGCCGCCGAAGGCGCCATCGTCGGCAAACGCGTTGGCGGCACCGAAGAGTAACTCCATGACCTCCGCCGAAATTCGCCAATCATTCCTCGATTTCTTCCGCGAGAAACAACACACCATCGTGCCGTCCAGCAGTCTGCTGCCCGACGCCCCGAACCTGTTGTTCACCAACGCGGGCATGAACCAGTTCGTGCCGATTTTCCTCGGCCAGGCCAACTGCCCGTACTCGCCGGGCCGCGCCGCCGACACGCAGAAATGCATCCGCGCCGGCGGCAAGCACAACGACCTCGAAGACGTCGGCCTCGACACCTATCACCACACCTTCTTCGAGATGCTCGGCAACTGGAGCTTCGGTGATTACTTCAAAAAAGAGGCCATCGCATGGGCATGGGAACTGATTGTCGAACGCTGGGGATTCCCCAAAGAACGCCTCTATGCCACCTACTTTGGTGGCGACGACAAAATTCCTGCCGATACCGAAGCCCGCGACCACTGGCTCCGATATCTGCCCGCCGACCATGTTGTCCCCGGCAACCGTAAGGACAACTTCTGGATGATGGGCGACACCGGGCCGTGTGGCCCCTGTAGCGAACTGCATGTTGATCTGACTCCCGACGGCAACGGCGGAGCCGCGCTTGTCAACGCCGGCACGCCCCAGTGCATCGAGATTTGGAACCTCGTTTTCATCCAGTTCAACGCGAACCCGGACGGGTCACTCTCGCCGTTGCCGGCCAAGCATGTGGACACCGGCATGGGATTCGAGCGGGCTTGCGCCATCCTCCAGTGCACCGACCATTTCCGCGACTTTTCCCGCCGCATTTCCAACTACGAGACCGACGTGTTCATGCCCATCTTCCGTGAATTGGAACGGCTCAGCGGACGCAAATACGGCAGCTCACTACGGGATGCCGGCGACATCGCCTTTCGCGTCATCGCCGACCACATTCGTTGCCTCAGTTTTGCCGTGGCCGACGGGATTATGCCATCCAACGAAGGCCGTGGCTACGTTCTGCGCCGCATTCTGCGGCGGGCGGTCCGGTACGGACGCAACCTCGGTTTTCACGAGCCGTTCTTCTACAAACTGGTGGACGTCGTGACCGATCATTTTGGCGATGTGTTTCCCGAACTGCGCAAAAACAAGGAACGCGTCCGGGGTACCCTCAAAACCGAGGAGGAAAGTTTCAACCGCACACTGGATCGCGGAATCACGTTGTTCGAAGAAGTTGTGGCGGGTTTGAAAGGAAAAGAATTTCCCTCCCCGGAGGCATTCAAACTCTACGACACCTACGGCTTCCCCCTGGACCTCACCGAACTGATGGCGCGCGAACGCGGTTTGACAGTGGACGTGGCCGGGGTCGAGAAACTGATGGAAGAACAACGCCAGCGCGCCCGCGAAGACCACGAAAAGAAAAAAGCCGTCGTCACCGCCATCACCGAGGGATTGGAACTGAAACCGACAAAGTTCATCGGTTACGACAACCTCGAAGCGGAGGCGCTTGTCGAGGCCGTCTCCCCACTGGGAGAAGAGTTTAGCATCATTCTGGACAAAACCCCGTTCTACGCGGAGATGGGCGGCCAGGTGGGCGATACCGGGTTGCTCCATGTGCCCGGTCACGACTGGACGGAAGTCGGACGACTTCAGATTCTCGACACCCAGAAACAGGGGGAAATGATTGTTCACCGCGCCCGACTCCTCAACGGACGCGCCCCCGAAGTGGGCGAAGCCGTCCGGGTCGCCGTGGATGCGGAACGCCGCGCCAACATTCAACGCCACCACACCGCCACGCACCTCTTCCACTGGGCGTTGCGCGAGGTCGTCAGCCGGGATACCCGACAACGCGGCTCGTTGGTTGCTCCCGACCGATTCCGATTCGACTTCAATCACCCCGAAAAACTCTCCGAGACCCAGTTGAGCGAGATTGAGCGCCTGGTCAACGAACGGATCCGGGCGAATGAGCCGGTTTTCTGGACGGAAGTGCCGTATCGCGAAGTGCAAAAGAACCCGCGCATCCAGCAGTTTTTCGGCGAAAAATACGGCGAGGTCGTGCGCGTCTTGCAGGTCGGCGGCCACCGGGGACAATTGGACGGCTTTTCCATGGAACTGTGCGGCGGCTGCCACGTCCACAACACCGGCGACATCGGTCTGTTCAAAATCGCCAAAGAATCCGCCATCGCCGCGGGCATCCGTCGCGTGGAAGGCGTCTGCGGAAAATTCGCCCTCGAATTCCTCGAACAACAAAAAGCGGCCGCCGCGGCGGAAGCCGAGCGGGCAAAAGCCTTTGAGCGGGAGAAACAGCTTGCCAAACAACGCGCCGCCGAAATGGCTGCCAAAGCCCCGGCCATCGCGGAGCAGTTACTCGGCAAATTGAAAGAAAACCGGCTGGTGGAAAACCTGGGCGAAGCCGATGCGACCCTGTTGCGGACTGTTGTCGAGGCGTTGAAACCGAAACTGACAAGCGCCGTGGTGGTGCTCGGTGGCGTCAGCGAAGGCAAAGTCTCCCTGATCTGCTACGTGACGCCCGATCTGGTGAAACAGGGCAAACACGCCGGCAAAATCGTCGGCGAAATCGCCAAACAATGCGGCGGCGGCGGCGGCGGTCGCCCCGAACTGGCCACCGCGGGCGGCAAACAACCGGAAAAACTGGCCGACGCCCTGGCGGCGGTGAGGATTTAACCATGCTCGATATCAAGTTGATTCGCGAAAACCCGGCACTAGTACGACAACGACTCGCCACGCGCAGTCGCGGCGACGAGACGCGCGTCGAGGAGATTGCAGCACTGGACGAAAAACGGCGGAAGTTGGCGACCGAGAGCGACAACCTGAAGGCCGAACGCAACAGGGTGAGCAAGGAAATCGGTATCGCCAAATCCAAGGGGCTGGACGCCAGTGGGCCGATGGCGGCGATGAAACGGGTGGGTGACCAAATTGCCGTGCTCGACAGGGAAATTGCCGCGGTGGAAGCTCAGTTGCAGGCCGTGCTGCTGATGATCCCGAACCTACCGCACGAGTCGGTGCCGGTGGGAAAAGATTCGGCGGACAATCCGGTGGTGCGGGTTTGGGGGGAGAAACCCCGATTGGGGTTTGAGCCGAAACCGCACTGGGAGATTGGCGAGAAACTTGGCATCCTTGATTTCCCTCGCGCGACGAAGATTTCTGGTAGCGGTTTTATCCTGTACAAGGGCGCGGGCGCGCGACTGGAACGGGCGTTGATCAACTTTCTGCTCGACCTTCACACGCGCGAGCACGGTTACGCGGAAATTTTCCCGCCATTCCTCATCAACCGCCAGTCCATGATCGGGACCGGACAGTTGCCGAAGTTCGAGGAGGACATGTATCGGTTGCGCGACGACGAATTGTATCTCGCCCCGACCGCCGAGGTGCCGGTGTCGAATGTTCACCGCGAGGAGATTCTCAAGGAAGAACAGTTGCCGATTTACTACTGCGCTTACACGCCCTGTTTTCGCCGCGAGGCGGGCGCCGCGGGTAAGGAGACGCGCGGCATGATTCGGGTTCACCAGTTCGACAAGGTGGAGATGATCAAATTCTGCAAACCGGAGACGAGCTACGACGAACTGGAGAAGATGGTGGCCAACGCCGAGCGGGTGCTGCAACAACTCGGCTTGCATTATCGGGTCGTGTTGCTGTGCACGGGCGACATGGGATTTTCGTCGGCGAAGACCTACGACATCGAGGTGTGGGCCCCCGGTCAGAACGCCTATCTGGAAGTGTCCAGTTGCTCGAACTGCGAGGATTTCCAGGCGCGCCGGGCCAACATCCGTTTCAAGGGCGCCGATGGAAGGAACCGGTTCGTCCACATGCTCAACGGCAGTGGCACCGCTCTGGCGCGGCTCTACGTGGCGTTGTTGGAGACCTACCAGCAGGCGGACGGCAGTGTGAAGTTGCCGGAAGTGCTCGCGCCGTATATGGGCGGGAAGACTGAAATCAAATTATAACCGCGCTTCCATCAAGCGCCGCGGCGCTCGACGCAAGCGCCTGTACACCATGCTCGCAACCGTCAAAGCGGCTCTCAAAAAAACGCTCGCGGCGGGTGAACCGTTGCTCATCGGCGTATCGGGCGGGGCCGACTCGGTCGCGTTGCTCCACGCGCTGGTGTCGTTGGGATATCGTCCCCACGTGTGTCATCTCAACCATCGCTGGCGCGGCGCCGAGAGCGATGCCGATGCGGTGTTTGTGCGCGAACTGGCCGGGCGACTGAGTTTGCCGGCGACGATTGAAGCCAGAAAAGTGGCGCATACCGAGGCTGCGGCGCGACGCGCCCGCCAGGCGTTTTTTGAGCGTGTCGCCAAAAAAACCGGCATTCACACGCTGTTGCTGGCGCACACGGCGGACGACCAGGCGGAGACCGTTTTGTTGCGGCTCATTCGGGGTGCCGGTCCCGTGGGGCTGGCGGGGATGTTGACGGATCGGAAGCTGGGTCGGTTGCGGGTGGTGCGTCCGTTGCTTGGGGTGACGCGCGCCGAAGTGATTGCCTATTTGAAAGCGCGCCGTTTGACCTGGCGCGAGGATGCCAGCAACCGCGATGTGCGATTTCTCCGCAACCGGGTACGTCACGTCCTGTTGCCGTTGCTGGAGCGCGAATTCAATCCCGGTATCCGCGCTGTCTTGTGCCGCACCGCTGAGATCATGCGGGCGGAAATCGAGAAGGAACCGGTCGCATGGCAGCGGCGCGAGATTCGCCGACAACTTGGCCGTCTGAGTTTTCGTCAGGTCGAGGAAATGCGAAAACGGCTCGCCGGTATTTGGCCGGTGAGCATGAAGGGAACGACGACCGTTTCAGAACTGGGCATCTCCCTGACCTGTTGCGCGGCGCGGCGCGGAACGACTGGAACGCCTCACTTCGTCCGAAACAACGATCGGAAGGTGGAATGTTTTGATGCCGACACGCTTGGAAGGACGTTGTTCGTTCGAACATGGCAGGACGGCGATGTGTTTCAGCCGTTGGGGATGAAGGGGACGAAAAAACTACAGGACTTCTTTGTGGACGGAAAAGTGCCGCGCTCCGAGCGGTATCGTATTCCCTTGTTGTGCGCGGCAGACGGGCGGATTGCCTGGGTGATTGGCCATCGAATGGCGGACCCGTTCAAGGTCACGGAAAAAACGCGGCGCATCCTTCGTGTGCGCGTCGAATCGTTGTAGGTTATTTTCGCCATTCGACACGTTCACGGGTCGGTTTTGTGGGGCCGACGAAATCACGGGTCTGGTTGTAGATGAGGGTATCGGTCACGGTATGGGCGGTTCCGCTGAAGTGAAACGCCGCGGCCGGATTGTCGTGGACCGTGCAATTTCGGTAGCGGGTGACGGAGCGGTCCACGTCCGCCGCGCCGCCGGAGTTGGAGCCGTTCCAGGCGATCTCGGCGCCGTCCACTGCCATCTCAACGTCGTCGTGGGCGCTGATTCCCTCGTCCGCGTTGCAAAGTGCGCGCACGTTTTCAATGCGAATACCCGTCCATTTGCCGTGGATATTGAACCCGTCGTTGCCAGCGTATTTGGCGGTGATGTTGCGGACGATGATGTTTGAGGCGGCGATGGTGACGCAACTGACCCCCGCCGTGGCGGGCAGGATAACTCGCGCCCTGCCCGGTGTCTTCCCGGTCGGCCAGCGAAAATAAAGCGAGCCGTCCGCGGCGTAGCCCATTTGTCCTGGCTTGAGCGCGTCGGGGGCAACATAGCAGCGGGTTTTGCGTTCCGGGTGAAGTCGTTCGGCAGCAAGGTCGCGTGGGATGGCGATCGGAAGCTCCTCGATGAACAGTCCGGCGACCTGGCCGGCGGGCACCGGCGCGCGTTGCAGCAACGGGCCGTTCGATGTCCACAGGTCGCCGTTCTTTTTCCACGGGTGGTCGGTGACATCCGTGCCGAGGTCAATGACCATTCCCTGACCGTCAAAGACGGCAGGTTGTTCCGGTGTGCCGCTGGTCTTCAGCAGGAGCGGCTCGCGGCGTGGAAAATCGGCATGGTAACGTTTCAAGAGCGCGTTCACATCGGCGGGGACGATATAGATTTTGCCGCGGATGTGTTTGGTCTCGCCCGGTGACAGGCCTCCCAGGCGGAAATCGGCGTGGAGACAGCGGGCGACGCCCTGGAAAAGTTCCTGATACGGTTCCCAGGCGGTGGCAAAGATGGTTTTCTCGTCGGCGCTGAAGCAGCCGATCAATCCGTTGCTCGGCACCAGGGGGTTGAGAGGGCGCGGATTCACGTCGGTGCGTGGCACATGGGCGGGACACCACACCTGGCCGGGGATGTAACGCGCTTGTGTTGCCCATTGTGGTGTCGGCATTCGGGCGAGTTTGCCGTCGAGGAAAAGGAAACACTTTGGGAGATAATCGTTGCGGTCGGGGCCGGAGCAACCGGTGAATTCGTCAAGGCGCGGACACGGTTGCGCCCAGTGGGCTTCGGAGCGTGTTGTTGTCGGATTGTGCGCGGTGAGACGGAAATCCACCTCATCGTCTTTTGCGGTAATTGTGTGTTCCACGGTCACGCCGTCTTCGAGGGTGTCCCGCAGTTTCATCACTTTGCGATCGTCGCTGAGCGAGAGGAGTTCTGTTTTGTGGGGAATGACGGTGTGCTTGACCCAATCGGCATCGGCCGAGTTCGCCCGACAGTATGCTTCGAGGTAGTTGATGGGGATTTTGCCGTGAGGGCCATGCACGACAAGAAAGTTGTTTGAGCGCGACAAGGTCAGTGTGGCAACGATGTGCTCGGTGCTCACAACGCAGCCGCGTTCATCGGTGAGGTTGAAGTACCAGACCGTGGCATCGGGTGGAATGGCGGCAGTAAAACGGTTGGAGGCAAGATGGGCAGGAATCGTTTCCCATCGGCGTTCTTTCCATGCACCGGTGTCTTTGGTGTAATTCAGTTCGGCTTTGACGATAGGGATGACGGACTCGAAACTGTTGTTGGTCGTGATGCGCGCCAACGGCGGGCCGCCTTTGAGAACGTGGTCGGCGAAGACGCGGATCTCTTCCGGTTTCTCACCTGGTCCGCCGTGGCCGTGTGGCATACGAACGCGGAGACAGAGGGTATGAGGACCTGGTGTGAGGCGGTACGATTTTTGGAGGGAGTCCATCGGATAGGCGAAATCGTTGCTGCCGCTGACCCAGAGGAACGGCATCCTGGCGCGCGGGAGGTAGTTTGATGGATCCCAGAGTTTTAACCATTTTGTGGCTTTCGCGGCGCCCATCTTTTTGAACTGCGGCAACCAGGTTGAGTTGTCGCCAAGAAACCCGCAACCGTACACGGGCACGGCGAACCGGAAGCGATTGTCCACGCCGGCGACAATGCAGGTCAGATAACCGCCCCACGAAATGCCGGTCAGACCGATGCGATGCGGATCCACTTCCGGTAACGACCGCAACAACGAGTGAGCAAGAATTACGTCGGCAACGGCGTGATAGGGCCACTGGTCTTCCATCGGCTCGTCAATCTGGTCAAACCCGCCCCAACCGGCCGGACCGCCATGTTCATGACGCGGGCGTTTGCCGTGGGTGCCACCCGGTGTGCAACCGCAAGTATCCATCGCGATGGCGGCGTAACCGCGGCTGTTCCAGAGCTTGACCCATTCGGCAAAGGCCGTGCCGCCACCGCCGTGGACGAGGACCATGCCGGGAACTTTTTCGCCGGGTTGGTGGTCGGGGATGCCGATGTAGGCAAAGACACGGGTTGGTTTGCCTTTCCACGGCAGACCGTCGAAAAAGACGGCGCGAATCCCGTTGGTGGCAAAAGCAGACGCATCGCAGGTCTTTGGCGGGGATGAAAGTTGGTCGAGATTCCACGGAATATCCGCCGCGGAAACCCAACCAGCGAACAGGAGGGGGATCAAGGGTGAACGGACGAGCATAGGATTGGTTCCTTGGTTTCGATGCGCAGGTTGGCCCAGCAGGCCCAGTCGCCGGAAGAATTGTTGGCGGGACCAACGTCGCTGATGAGTTTGATCTGGATGCGTTGACCGGCCCAGCGCGCGAGATCGGCTTCGAGCGGCGTCCAAGCGTGTTCTGCCCACTGTTTTTCGGCCACGATGGTTTCCTTGCCGTTGGGTTCGACGACGGCAACGCGGAACAAGATGCCGTCGCCGCGGTCGCTGCCGTCGCGCTTGCCGATGTCGCACCGAAACGCTGCCGGCGGTTGGGCGGGCAACACGACCGGCTCGTAAACGGCGAAGACATAACCAACGCCGTGTTGATAGGGCGGGTGCATGAAAAGGCCGGACTTCGAAACGTCGCCGCAACTCAGATCCGCATCCGTATGCACGGTGGCGCCCGTTGCCGGAACCAAACCGGTTTCCGTAGCGCCGCGCAAACACTGACCCACAGTCCTCTTTTCGGCGAGCGACGCCAGCGGCAGGAGTTTTCGCTCTGTCTTCAACTCCCATTGCTGGGTGTGCGTGAGTTCGCCGGCTCGCACACGCAATGGCAAAGAGCGTGAATCGCGTTTGTCCAGCGGAAAAGCCAACACTACCGGTTGCGATGGGATCAGAACCGCCTCTTGGCAGTGGCCGTCAAACGAGATTTCCGCCGTCATTGACGTTGCGGCATTGGAGACCAGTTCCAGCTTCAACTGCTCGTTGTCCAGCGTCAGGCGCGCGTTGACCAGGGGTACAACGGTGAAATCCATCCACGCGGCGTTGATCTGTTTCCAAACGCGACTGCCGGGCTTGGCGTCGAGCGGCACGATTTCTCCGGGCACGACCCTCTCGCGCGGATAATCCGGCAGCGCCTCCGGCTTAGTTCCGGGCGTTAGGAGGTAACTGAACGCGCCGCTGTGTGGCATGACGTACACAAGGCCGCGACTGAATCGGGTCTCTACGGGGCCGAGTTCTTTGCCGTCTTTGTCCAGCGCAATGGCCGTTGCGGTTCGACCCGCCAGCGCAACGCCGAACGATGTGCATTTGCCGACGGGGATGACTTCGACGGTGCCATCGCGGCGTTTGTGGACGATGAGTTGGCCATCACAAGCGGCTTTTGCAAAGCGCGTGAACGTGCCACGACCGTCCGCGTAAAGGTAGGCGGGCGAATCCACGTAGTCGGCCCGATGTCCGTCCACAATGGCGCTGAAGGCGAGCAGGTGGTCGTCGGCGCTCCTAGCGAACCACCCGTTCGGTGGCAACTCGGCCTCGGCGGTCTTCCATGTTTCGGTCGGGTGCCCGTTGACGATGACGCGCAAGCCGTTGGCGTAGCACGTGGCAATTTGCGAGCGGCGAAACGCGCCTGTGGCGACAGCAGTGCTCGTGTCGAGGAGTTCGCCACGTTCATCGGCGTAACGGATGTCGGCCACAGTTGATTGCGCGTAGGCGGCGTGGATTTGCTGAAGCGCAAAGTAGCTGCGGACGGCGTTTTCGATGCCACCTTCCATCACGAGGAAACCGGTGTGGCCGAACGCCAGTGTCGCAGCGAGAAACCGGTCGAGCCAGTCGGTGCGCTCTTTTGAAAGCCGTTCGTGCCCAAAAAACATTTCCAGATTACCCATGCCGAAGTTGCAGCAGAGCGGGTGAAGCTTGCGCAAATCGAAATCCACCAACCACGGGTTCACCGCCAGATGAGCGGCTTGGTCTTGTCCGTAGTTGCCGTCGGTTAGGCCGCAATAAAACCAGTGATGGTTTCCTTCGCTATAGACAGGACCATTCCATGTTTTCTTTTGGTGAAGCATGATCTCGCCGTAAGCATAGAAGGTGGACGTAAACTTGCCGGCACCGGGCACACGGGCATCGTAGTCCACGTAATGCCACGGGGTGACGGCGGTATGAACATCGCAATAAGCGGTGTCGAGATGAAACTTTTGCTGAATGATCGGTGCCAGCTTCGCCTCGAATTCAACGGCGCGCAACGGTTTGGGATTGTAGCAGCGCGCCCAAGCGTGTTGCCAGTCGCCATTGGGAAGCCGTGTCACCATGTCCTCATCCCAGAACTCGTTGACAGGAGCGAAATCGGTGTAGTTGTTGTAGATGCCGTAGCGGAAACCAAGCGCATGGATTTTGGCCGCATACTCGCGCTGGCTCTCGTCGCCGCCTTTCTTCGGGGCGGCGCGGGTGCGGAAGGTGAAACTCTCGCCGCCATCGCGCCAGCCGGTCTCGTGGTCGGTGATAACGACCTTGGTCATCCCGTAGCGAGCGACGTTCTTCCAGTACTGGTAATCGTGCTCACGATTGCTGGCGCCGTGGGCACGCCAGAGGCGTTCACCGGCGACGTGCATCCACGGCGATTTTGGATTCGGAATGTTGGGGAGGATTTCCTCAAATCGCGGCGAGACAGTCAGGAAAAATCGCTCGAAACAATCATTGCGTTTGCCGTCGGTGTTCGATTCGTAACGGCAGCCACCGTTGATCGTCACACCGTCGGGTTGGATGTCGTTGACTGCCCAGAGCGCGGAGGCGTTGGAGCGATAAAAATCCGGCAACGCAAAGATAAAAAGCGGCTCCGCCGTCGGCCCGGCCACCAGCACGGCCGGACGCGGTCCGCCGTAGGAAAGGTACGGAATGGTGACCAAGCGCGGGTTTTCAACTCCCACGACCTTCCCAAACCGCACCTCGCGCACCTCACCGCCCGGCGCGGCAATGTCCACGACGAGTGACTTTTGCCATAGACGGAATGTGTAGGTCACATGTTTCCACTTTGCCACAACCGTGTCGCCCACCCGACGGCAGTCGAGCAGTTCCGGCGTTTGCGGCGGGGAAACGCCGCCGCCGTCGAGCGGTTGGAACGGTTTACCACGCTCCAACCAATGCGCGGTCACATCGCTGAGCGTGCCAGTGCGCGGTTCATAACGGTATTGCAATTCACCGTCGCTACCGCGGTAACGGAACACGTAGGCGGCACCGGAGCGGGTCAGGCTGGTGCGAAACTGTCGTGTGAGGTTGTCCGGCAAAATTGTTTCCTCGCGCGTGGGGAAGGGAGGTTTCGGTCGTGGCGCAAAGGTTAACGGTTTCAGTTCCTCTTGATAGACGGTCAGATTATCCAGATAGAGCGTTCGGTCTTCGGTATTGCGACCGTTGGTGAACTCGATGCCTTCCAAGGTGACCAGCGACTCCGACGGCAACCGCCGGTGCATGAGAAACCACTCTTTCCAGCGGACATTGCCGAGCGGGGCGCGAACCGTTCTGCCGTCGGCAGCGCGGAACAAAACGGTCACTTGGACCTGCGGTGTGGTTTTGTCCGGTGCCCACGCCCAGTTGTTGCCGTAGAGCCAGAGGTTGACGCAATCCACCGGCGCAGCCAACGGGATCGGTTGCGGTGGGCGAATGGTAACCACAGGCGATTTACCGGTGGCGCGATAGGTGAGTTTGCCGACGTAATCGCCCCAAAGCTGCTGTTCGCGGCTGCGGCGGAACGTCGCCACGGCATCCGTTGTTTCGACCCTCCAACCGTCGAGGTTCTCGAAGTCAATCAGCGTCGCGCGGGTGTCGTTGGTTCGTCCTGCCCAGACCATTTCGTACGGTCGTTCCCCGACCATCTCGGCGAACGAGCTCATGACGCAAAACGCGCCGACAAACCCAAGCAAAGAAACCGCTGATAGTCTCATGCGGAGTGACTTCAACACAAATCCGGTCGGACTGCAAGCTGGCGAAAAACACACGGCGATGTTAGGCTGGCGACATGAAATCATTGCTTGTTTGCATCTGTGTGATGATTGTCCGGGGGATTGCAACCGCCGATGTTGCGGGAGAGCCGCAACGGTTGTTGGTGGAAGCGGAAAGTTTTGCGCAGCCCGGTGGTTGGGTGGTGGATCAACAGTTTATTGACATCATGGGGTCCAGTTACCTGTTGGCGCACGGCCTGGGCAAACCCTGCGCATCGGCCACAACGACGGTCACGTTTCCCGCGACCGGCCGCTATCGCGTATGGGTGCGCACGAAAGACTGGGTGCCGGAGCCGCAATGGGCGCCGGGACGGTTTCAGGTGGTTGTGAACGGAAAACCGCTGGATGAAATCTTCGGAGTCAAAGGCGACGGCGCCTGGGTCTGGCAGGACGGCGGAGTGGTGGACATCCAGACACGGGAGGCGCAGCTTGAGTTGCGTGACTTGACCGGGTTCGATGGACGATGTGACGCGCTTTATTTTACGACCGACCCGAACGAGCGTCCGCCCGAACAAGCAGGGCCGGAGATGACCGCGTGGCGGGAGCGTTTGTTGGGATTGACGCAACCGCCGCCGGAAGCGGGGCGGTTCGACGTGGTGGTGGTGGGCGGCGGACTGGCCGGTTGCGCGGCGGCGATTACGGCTGCGCGATTAGGGTGTCGGGTGGCGTTGGTGCAGGATCGGCCCGTGCTGGGCGGAAACAATAGCCCGGAAATCGGCGTCCACACCGGTCCGTGGGGAATTCCCGGGAAAATCGTCACACCCGAAATCTGCGGCAACTACGGGCACAACGCCGCCAGCCCGCAATGGTGGGACCGGGTCAACGGACCGGTCGCCGCTGCCGCGCAGCAGCGGCAGGCCGTGGTGGATGGCGAGAAAAACATCAGACAGTTTCTCGGTTATCGCGTCTTTCGAGCGCAGAAAGAGGGACAGGCCATTGTCAGCGTGGATGCGTGCAGTATCACCACGGGCCGCGAACTGCGGTTTCGCGCGCCGGTGTTCATTGATTGCACGGGCGACGGTTGGGTGGGCTATTATGCGGGTGCGGATTTTCGTCACGGCCAGGAAGGACGGGCGGAACACAATGAATCGCTGGCGCCCGAACAGCCCGTGAAGATGACGCTGGGCAGCACGCTGCTGTGGTATTCGGCCAAAGCCGAGCAACCCACGAGTTTTCCCGAGGTGCCGTGGGCCACGGTAGTATCGGGCGATCTGGCGGCGACACACGGCGACTGGAAATGGGAGTACGGACACCATCGCGACACGGTCTGGGAAGCCGAAGAGATCCGCGACCACTTGTTGCGCGCCATTTACGGCGCTTTTTCCACCGCCAAACGGATCATGCCGGAGAAACATGCCAACACGGAACTGCGCCAGGTCAACTACATCGTCGGCAAACGCGAGTCCCGCCGTCTGCTGGGCGACTACATCCTGACCCAGGCAGATTGCTGGGAGAACCTGTACAAGCCCGACAAGGTGGTCCAGGGCGGCAACCCCTTCGATTTGCATGTGCCGACGGCCAAACACGATTTCCTGATCGAGATTGATCCGCGGGTGTCGCTGAAAAACCGCAAGGAATTCGATGTTCCGTTCCGCAGTTTGTATTCGCGCAATGTCGTCAACCTGCTCATGGCCGGTCGTTGCATCAGTGCCACGCGGATTGCTCACGCGGCCATTCGCATCCAAAACACGTGCGCCCAGGGCGGTGTGGCTGTTGGCGCGGCGGCGTTTCTCTGTGTCAAACACAAGACCACGCCCCGCGGGGTGTACGAGAAACATCTGGCCGAGTTACAGGACATCGTGTTTGCGCGAGGGGCGTACGCCGATGCGCTCAAGCCGCCACCCCAACGCTGAGCGCGACGGCTATTCTTGCAGACGACGACGCGAGCCGACCGGACCGCCGTCGGCGGCAAGACGGCGAGCGGGACTGTCAGGGGCAAGACGGAAGTCAAGACGGTCAGCATCCACAAACTTCGGGTCGGCGTGAATCGAGTGCGCGTCCAGGCCGGTTTGTTTTTGATACTCGGCGAACTGGGCTGGCGTGAATGTAAGTGCGCGGAATAACATCAGTATCTCGCCGGGTTGAAACCAACAATTGTAGTCCATCGTCAATGCCTCGGTTTGCCAGTCTTTCCAGAGTCGGACGGCGCTATCAGTGGCATTGCAGAAGATGTTGTTGCGGACGAAGAACTCGGTGGTCGCGGCGACGTTGGAATAGAACATCAAGTGGCGACCGTTGCGGTCGGGACGCTGATGATGTCCCCAGCCAAAACCGGCGTTGACACAGGTGTTGTGTTCGAAACGGATATTGCGGGTGGTGGAGGATTGCGGACGATTCCAGTACTCGAAGGAATACTCGGAGTTCCAGATGACATTGTCGCGATAGGTGATATTGGCTTGTGTATTGGTTCCATGCCCCTGGTTGGTAAGCGCGGCATCGTAGATTTCCCAGATGCGACAGCCTTCGACGAGGTTGTCGTGGGCGTTGTCCCAGAACTCGATGCCGTTGCCGAAACGGACGGGCTTGCCGTCGGGCCGAGTGAACTGGTGGCCGCCGCCAATCCATGCAATGTCGCAGTCGCGGATGACGATGTGATGCGTGCTGCCGCCGCCGAAACCGTGGGCCGCGCCGTAGTAGAGCGCAAGGTTTTCATAAACGACGTGGCTGCATCCACCTTGGTCAATGATGTGGCGGCGCAACGCCAGTTCGATGCTCTTATGGATTTCCGCGGGGTTGTTCTCGGAATAGAGTTTTACCTGCCATGTGTCGGCGCAATACCAGTAATCGCCGGGTTGTTTGAGGTCGCTTGGTGTCCATTTCTTGACGCCGACGGATTTGCCGTGATCGAAGATGATGTTTCCGACATCCACCGACAATTCCTCAGCATTGTTGCAGCGGACGCGCTTCCACGAGAGCGGTTGAAAATACAACACGGAATCAGCGGGTAGTATTCCACCGAAAAACAAAGTGATGCGCGCATCACGAGTTGTTGTGGTGGCTTTGAATGGAATCGTGCACTCGCGCCATTCTTCGCTGACGGCAAACTTGGTTGTGGCAGTGCTGCCATAACTTCCCCACGGCGCGGTTGGTCTCATCAGTCGGACATGACCGAGCGTGAACGGCTTGGTGCAACGGACGCGAAATGTCACCGTGTAAGTTTCACCGGTTTGAACGATCAATCCCGTGCGACTGAATTGGATGTGATTGGCTGCTGTGCCGCTACTGGCACAGGCAATTACCCACGAACCGTCACCCTCTTTGGACAAACGCGCTTTGGCCTCGCCTTCGGTGTGTAGCGACCAAGAAGCCGCTGCGAAATTCGGTTCTGAATCGAGTTCCGTGAACGTCAGCTTGTGTGTTGACCAGATGTTGTTGCCTTCATGTTGCCAGTCTTGCGGGTTGTTACGGCTCACGGAGCCGAGCAGGCGCGGCTTGTCGCCCGAGCCATAAGCGCTGTAGGTGATCGGGGCGCCGTCCTGTCCGCTCTGCGGTCGAAGTTGGCCGCGCCAGGTATCGCCGCGTTTGAACAAGACCGTGTCGCCGGGATTCAGCGTGGTTGCGTTGACTTTGTCGAGCGTCTGCCACGGTGTTTGGGCCGAGAGGCCGTTGTTGGTGTCGTTCCCGTTGGCGGCAACGTAGAACGTTTCGCCGAAGGTTGCCGGGGCAAGCGAGAGGAGTATTGCAAGAAGCGATTTCATTCGTGTGATTGGCTGACGAGTGGATGTTCGCGGGCGCCTTCGGCCTCGATGATGGGCCAGGTGGCGCGGAGTTCATCGCGGTAGGGGCCGATTTTCTCGACGGGGATGGGTTTGAAGCCGATTTTGCGCGCGGGAGACCACCACCGGAGGCGGTAGTCGTCCTTGTCGGGGTTGACGAAACGCGGGTCGGCGACGATAGAGTGGATGTCGTTGCCGGCGGCCCGCCATGATTCCCAGCCGTCCAGCGCCACGGCCTCGCGCAGTGTAATGTTGTCGGCCCAGATTGTTCCGGCGGGTTGGCGGATGTCGAGGCGGATGCGGAGTGATTTCATTTGATCCTTGTAATCGCGGTCACCGGGGGCAGGGAATTTGAAGGTGAGTTCATATTCCTTCCAGTCGGTGCTCGCGGTGGTGGTGATGTCTTTTGCCCAGAAATGGACGTTGTGAAGGTAGCTTTGCGCCATGAGGGCAAACTTGGTATCGGCGTCTGCCGCTTTGATCCGGGCGGTGAGGCGGTAGTATTGGCCGGGTTTGGCGGGAATTTCGGCGCTGACGTAGTTGAGGAAGAGCTTGTTGCCCTTGGCATCGGTGGCAGTGCCGCGTCCGTCCAGGCGCAGGGATTGAGCGCCGGAGAATTTCACGGCGGTGTCGAGGGTGGCTTTGGAATCGTTGGGGCGGATTTGCCAGTGCCAATCTCTGGGCGCGCCGGAGGCATCGGTTTCTTCGAAGCCGGGGTTGGGCGCGAGATTGGGGCCGTCGGTCTCGACGATTTTTTGGATGCCGGTTAGCAAGGGCAACCCGGCGTGCCAGACGAGGTTGGAGTCGAAGCGGTTGTGGGCGAAATGAACGTTGCGCCAGTTGTAGAGTTTTGCTGCTGGGTTTTGGTAGTAGATGATGTTTCGAGTGAAGACGTTGCCGGCCATGATGGTGGCATCGGGGAGTGGGGCGTTGGTCGGGTGGAGGTTCATGTTGCGCATGGATTGCCAGGCGGGCTGGTGGACAACCGATTCGTAGCCTTTGATCATCGTGGGGAGATGGTTGGTCCAGTAACGATGGGAGGTGGTCCAGCCGCTGTATTCGATTTGGGAGAGACGACCTTCGATGAAGATGTTGTTGGCGATATAATTGTCGCGGCCATTGTGAAGGTGGAGGCAAGCGCGGGAACAGCGGGCGACGATGTTGCCAATGACATCCACACCACCGGCGTTGTCGTCGAGATAAACTCCCCAGGCGAAATGGGGCGAGAACCAGCGTCCTTTGTCGTCGTGGCCGTAACCGAGCATATCGTGGAAGAAGTTGTAGCGGATGATGGTGCCACGGGAACTGATCCAGTCGCGTCCGCCGGTATAGACGGCGCCGGTGTCCTCGGTTTCGAGGTTCATGTGGCGGATGTGGTTGTACTCGATGAGGAGATTGTTTCCGCTGAACATAATGCCCATGCGCGGGCCATCGTGGATGAGATTGTGCGTGGCGCGGTTACCGACGCCGTTCAGAGCGATACCGACGCCCTGTTTGTAAAAGACGCCGACGTGATGGATGTAGTTGTTGTCGGCGTAGTTTTCGGCGGGCACCAGCCTGAGGCGGTCGCCGCCACTGATGGAGATGCCGTGGCTACCGGTGTCGTGGATGTCGCAGCCGACGACGCCGTTGCGCGCGCCGCCGCTGATACTGATGCCGCTGCCGTTGTAATCGCCGACGTTGCGGATGGTGCTGGCGGCAATCAGACAATTGGTGGTGTCTTTGAAGGTGATGGCGGTGCCTTCGCAGCATTCGAAGGTGAATCCCCGGAATGTGATATTGGTTGCGCCGGGGCCGATTTCGATGAGGGTACGCAAGGTGGGCGCGTAAACCGGTTTGCCTTCCAACGGCGCCGGCGGCCAGAAGTAGAGAGTCCAGTCGCGTCGGTCGAGATACCACTCGCCCGGTGCGTCGAGTTCCTCGAACAGGCCGCGGATATAGTAGCGATCGAAGGGGCGGATGGCATAGGAGCAATCGCCGGCGAGCGTGATGGTGCGGGTGGCGACGTCAACCGATTGGATGCGGACGATGTTGTTCCACCAGTTGTAACGTGGGAACACGAACACCTCGCCTTCGTCGGGGTGTGCCCATTGACGGGTGTCGGTAGCCTTGAACCGAAGGGTCCGTTTGCTTTCGTTGGGAATATCTTTGTACATGGGGATGGGGGTACCATCGGCATAGGCCCAGCCGCCGCCGTAGGGATTTTGCGGATCGAAGTTGGGATAACGGGCCAGGTGCATTCGTTTCCCGTCGAAGAAAAGCTGGCGGAAATAGACGCCCTTGATCGCAGGCGCCTTGAGGATTTGGCCCTTGTGCGGAACGAAACCGCTGATTTGACGTCCACCGAGGAGGATGGGGTTTTCGTTTTTGTAAGCGCGCCAGGTGGTGTCGGAATCTTTGGCGTCGAGTTTCAGGGGGCGGTCGAGTTCGTAGATGCCACCGCAGACAAAGACGGTTTTCGGTCCGGGGATTTTGCGCGCGGCCTCTAATGTTTTCAAAGGCTGCTCGATGGTACCGGGGTTGGTATCGCTGCCGGTGGGCGCGACAAACAGTTCAATGGCGAGAAACAGGGCAATCATGGTGGAGTGTGTATCATATTCGGGAGAAAATGTCGCATGGTAATTGTTTGACGGGGTTACGCCGTCTGGCTAATCATCCACGCTGTTCATGAGAATCAACACCAGCCTGACGCCGCAGAAATTGCAGCGAAAGATCCACCGGTTCTGGGAATTGTCCGCCGCCAAGATCCGTGCGCTGGAGGCCTACGATATTGCCAAGGGATCACCGGTGTTCACCGTGCGCGGCCGTTACACGGCACGCGGGTGGACGGAATGGACCCAGGGGTTCCAGTACGGTTCGGCCATTCTCCAGTTCGACGCCACCGACGAGTCAGAATTCCTGGAGATCGGCCGCCGCAACACTGCCGAGAAAATGGCGCCGCACATCAGCCATTTTGGTGTGCACGACCACGGCTTCAACAACGTCAGCACCTACGGCAACCTGCTGCGCCTGATGAACGAAGGACGGATTCCCGAAAACCCGTGGGAACGCGCCTTCTACGAACTGGCACTGAAAATCAGCGGCGCCGTCCAGGCGCGCCGCTGGACAAACACTGCCGAGGGCGGCGGATTCATTTACTCGTTTAACGGGCCGCACTCGTTATTTGTGGACAGCATCCGCTCGTTGCGCTCGCTGGCGCTTGCCCACAAACTCGGCCATGTGCTCATGGAAGAAAACGACCGCAAAATCTCGTTGCTGGACCGTCTTCACCAACACGCCGCCGCCATTGCCAAATACAATGTTCGCGCCGACGGGGGTGTCGCCCACGAGGCCATCTTCAACGTCAACGACGGCTGCTTCCGTTGTCCGAACTCGCAACAGGGTTGGTCGCCGTTCACCACGTGGACACGCGGCCTGGCCTGGGCGATGCTGGGGTTCGCCGAGCAACTGGAGTTTCTGCGCGCCATCGGGAATCGCCAGAACGAACCACTCTTGCGGAACGCTGCGAAAGCGACCTGTGATTTTTACATCGAACAAGCGACTGCCGCTGATGGTATCCCGTACTGGGACACTGGCGCCCCCAACCTCCATCAGCTCGGCGATTGGCAGCGCAAACCGTCCAATCCATTCAATGACTGGGAACCGGTGGATAGCAGCGCGGCGGCCATCGCTGCCCAGGGCCTGCTTCGACTCGGTAGATACCTCGGTGGAAGGCCCGAGTCCGGATCCCACAGTTCGCAGGCTTCAGACTCAAGACTCAAAACGCAGGACTCGGGACTCAAATACTGGCAGGCCGGCTTGACGGTGCTGGACACGTTGCTCGACGAGCCATATCTGAGCACCGAAGCCAGGCATCAAGGACTGATCCTGCACAGCGTCTATCATCATCCAAATCGCTGGGATTACGTGCCACGCGGACGGAAAATCCCCTGTGGCGAGTCCAGTATGTGGGGCGACTACCATGCGCGCGAGGTCGCACTCTACGTTCAGCGGGTCGCTTGCGACCAGCCGTACCTGGCATTTTGGAATTGAGCGACGGCGACATCGGCGCCGACATTACCGTCGCCGCAACAGCCAGAGAATCAAGGAGAGGACCAGGCTCAGCAATAAACAGGTGGTCAGCGGAAAGTAGAACCTGAAATTGGGACGCTCGATACGGATGTCGCCCGGTAACCGTCCCAAGGGCAGGTTCGAGTTACCAGCCAGCCAGAGAACAGCGCCCACCAGCGCCAGGGTCAATCCTGTCACAACCAGAATCTTGCCAAAATCCGTCATGGCTCCACTATATCTGCAAGCCGCCAAATTGCGAAGCCTGTTCCGTGGCGGTGACAAAACCTTGTCAAGCCATTCCGAGGAGTTTATAAGCGCGACCATGATCCTTGCAGACCTCAACAAAATCGAAGGTCGTCGCTACCCGGCGCGACGGCGCACGCAGAACCTCGTTGGCGGCGCCTCGCCCATTCAAGCCAAAGCGTTTTGCGCCGGCTACGTCACGCTCGACCCCAATGGCGGCCAGGTCCCGTGGCACAATCAGGAACAGGAAGAAGTGTATTTCATTGTTGAGGGCACCGGCGAAATGTGCCTTGGCACCGAACGAGCAATCTTGACCACAGGACAGGCGGCCTATATTCCGCCCGGCGTTTTCCATCAACTCACCAACATCGGTGACACCCCGCTGCGGATGATCTACATCTACGGCCCGGCGGGCGATGTGGCGCACTGGAAACAAGAGCTGGCCGGCACGCTACCGCGGGCCGGCGTGGAAGCGCCGCCGTTGCCGCCCGGCGCGTGGCCGCAATGCACTGAAAAAAACGCGTGAGCAGGAAAATCGAAACACGAAATCCGAAATGAACTCAAATGACCAAAATCCGAAACAGATTCAGTGGAACAGTTTTAGGCCCTCGAGTTTTGGATTTGTTTCGGATTTCGACATTCGGATCTCGGAATTCTAACTTGGAAGCTATCGCATGACACAACCCACCATCCACAAAATCGGCATCATCATGAACGGCGTCACCGGACGCATGGGAACCAACCAACACCTGTTGCGTTCCATCTGCGCCATCATCCAACAGGGTGGCGTCAAAATCAGCGACACCGAGACCATCATGCCCGATCCGATTCTTGTCGGACGCAATCCGCTCAAACTGGAGAAACTGGCGTCGCAGAGCGGCGTGAAACGCTGGACAACCGACCTCGACGCCGCGCTGGCGAATCGAGAGGACACCGTTTACTTCGACGCGCAGACCACCGACCGCCGTGTTGCCGCAGTGAAACAGGCCATCGCGGCAGGAAAACACATTTACTGCGAGAAACCGACAGCCACCAGCGCCAAAGCGGCCCTGGAATTGGCGCGGTTGGCTGCCAGGGCGGGCGTCAAAAACGGTGTGGTGCAGGACAAGCTCTGGTTGCCGGGTCTGATGAAGCTGAAGGTGCTGCGCGACACCGGGTTTTTCGGAAGGATTTTCGCCGTGCGCGGCGAATTCGGTTACTGGGTGTTCGAGGGCGACACCGTGCCGATTCAACGCCCGTCGTGGAACTACCGTAAGGCCGACGGCGGCGGCATCATCCTCGACATGCTCTGCCATTTCCGCTATGTGCTCGACAATCTTTTTGGGGAGGTCAGGGCCGTCTCCTGCCTTGGCGCGACACATATCCCGAAACGCTGGGATGAGAATGGTCACCCATACAAGGCGGATGCCGACGATGCAGCGTATGCCACCTTTGAACTGGAGGGTGACATCGTCGCCCATTTCAATGCCAGTTGGTGTACGCGGGTGCGCCGCGATGATTTGTTGACCATCCAGGTAGATGGCACCCGCGGCAGTGCCGTGGCCGGCTTGCGCGACTGCTGGATCCAGCCTTACGGCGCCACGCCACGGCCGGTTTGGAACCCTGACATCGAGCAGCCAATCAACTTTTTTGAGACCTGGCAGAAAGTGCCGAATCAGCAGAACTACGACAACGCGTTCAAGGCGCAGTGGGAACTGTTTCTCCGCCACGTGGTGAAAGGAGAACCGTTCCGCTGGACCTTGTTGGAAGGCGCCAAAGGCGTGCAACTGGCCGAAAAAGCCATCGAATCATGGCAAAAACGAAAATGGGTGTCCGTGCCGGAGTTGAAACCGTGAACGACGATCGTTGTCATCCTGAGCCAACCGAAAAATCCCTCAATCGCCGTGCGCAAGGTGGAAATGTTGCGCGCTTCTTCGTTTCGCTCAGAATGACAGATTGGAAAAACGTATGAGTAAAGTTGCTTTAGTCACCGGCGGGTCGCGCGGCATCGGCCTCGGCATCGCTCAATGTTTGCTCAAAGAGGGCTTTGCGGTTGCCATCTGCGGTGTGCGCCCTAACTGCGAGCACAAGGAATTTTTCTACTGTCAGTGCGATGTTGGCGACGCGGCAGCCCGGCAACGGATGCTTGACGCCCTCCGAGAGCGGTTTGGACGGCTGGATGTGTTGGTCAACAACGCCGGAATGGCGCCCCGGATGCGCGCCGACATTTTGGAAGCGAGCGAGGAGAGCTTCGACGAGATTGTTCGCACCAACCTGAAAGGCCCGTATTTTCTGACACAAGCCGTCGCTCGCTGGATGATTGAGCAAAAAAGCGGCTGCATCATCAACATCTCCTCCATCTCCGCCACCGTTGCCAGCATCAATCGCGGCGACTATTGTATTTCTAAAGCGGGCATTGCAATGGCCACCAAACTGTGGGCCGCCCGCCTCGGCGAGTTCAATATCCCCGTGTATGAAGTCCGCCCCGGAATCATCAAAACCGACATGACCGCGCCGGTCGCAGCCAAGTACGACAAGCTGTTCGCCGAAGGACTGGCGCTTCAGCATCGCTGGGGCACACCCGAAGATGTCGGCAAGGTCGTGGCGGCGTTGGCGCGCGGAGATTTCCCGTACTCGACGGGCACAGTAGTGATGGTGGACGGGGGATTGACGGTGCAACGTTTGTGAAAGGAAAAAACCATGTTGGCGACATTGATTTCCGATTCATGCCAGACATTACAATCGTTGACCAAACAGGAGGCGACGTTTGAGAAAATCGCGGCGGCGATGGTCACCTGTCTGCGTGGCGGCGGCAAGATTCTGACCTGCGGCAACGGGGGAAGCGCCGCCGATGCCCTGCACCTGGCGGAGGAACTTGTTGGACGCTATCGGCGGGAGCGTCCCTCGTGGGCGGCGATCTGCCTCAACGCCGATCCAACGTTGTTAACTTGCATCAGTAACGATTACGGCTTTGAGTCAGTGTTTTCCCGACAGATCGAGGGACTGGCGGGAAAGGATGACCTGTTGATGTGTTTCACGACCAGCGGCAATTCCCTCAATATCCTGCGGGCGCTGGAGACCGCCGGGACACGCGGGGTCAAAACGGTTGCTCTGCTTGGCAAAGGCGGCGGTTTGGTAAAGGGTAAAGCCGATATCGAGTTGATCGTCGAAGGAACCGATACGGCGCGGATTCAGGAGGCGCACGGTTTCTTGTTGCATGCGCTGCTGGAGCGGGTGGAGCGGGAGATGCTCGGTTTGCGATGAGACATGGTGGGCCCGGAGGGATTCGAACCCCCGACCAAAGGATTATGAGTCCTCCGCTCTAACCGCTGAGCTACAGGCCCTTTTGTTGGGTGAGAAGATAGGCGGGGAGGCGGGGCTTGGAAAGCGGAAAAATGGACGATTACAATTGGGCTTGGAGGAATCCCTCGATTTGGCGTTGCCGTGTCGGATGACGCATTTTGCGGAGCGCCTTGGCTTCAATTTGACGAATCCGCTCTCGTGTGACGCGAAATTGGCGCCCTACTTCTTCAAGGGTGCGGCAATAGCCGTCACCGAGGCCGAACCGGAGTTGGAGTACTTTGCGCTCGCGTTCCGTTAGCGTGTCGAGAACTTCACCGAGTTTTTCCTTCAGCAACGAGTAGGAAGCCATGTCGGAGGGGTTTTCGGCGGTTTTGTCTTCGATCAGGTCGCCGAAGTTGGTGTCTTCACTGTCGCCGATGGGCGATTGGAGGGAAATGGGTTGTTGGGCCATTTTGAGGACGGCGCGGACCCGGTCCACCGGCATTTGCATTTCCTCGGCCACTTCCTCGGGGGACGGTTCGCGCCCGAGTTCCTGGACGAGTTGTTTTTGAATGCGCATGAGTTTGTTGATGGTCTCAATCATGTGCACGGGGATGCGGATGGTCCGCGCTTGATCGGCAATGGATCGGGTGATGGCCTGTCGGATCCACCAGGTGGCGTAGGTGGAGAACTTGTAGCCGCGCCGGTACTCGAATTTTTCGACGGCCTTCATCAGTCCCATGTTGCCTTCCTGGATGAGGTCAAGGAAGGAAAGGCCGCGGTTGGTGTACTTCTTGGCAATGGAGATGACCAGCCGCAGATTGGCTTCCACCATCTCGGTTTTGGCCTGCACGGCTTTTCGCATCCATGTTTTCAACTCGTCGTGTGCCTTGAGGAAGTCATCGGCGGACATGCGGGCGTAAAGTTCCAAGTGCTTGATCCGTCGCTCGACATTTCGGATTTGTGCGACGACACTGGGACTTTTGCGTTCTTGTTGGAGATTTTTGAGTTCTTGCAGGGCCGCGTCGAAGTTTTCGCGGACTTCATTGGCTTTCTCGACAAACTCTTCAAGAACCTTTTGTTTGAAGTAGAACTTGTCGAAGAGTTTCTGGAGAGCGGCGTCGGCTTTTCGGAACTCGCGGGTGAGGGTGTTTATTTCGCTTTTGCTGAGGCCGGTGTGGGAGAGTTTCTTGTAACAGTTGTCCACGACCGCGTCGGCATCGGTGAGTTTCTTGCAGAGCTTGGGCAGCGCGCGCATGTACTGATCGCGGCTGTCAATTTTCTTGTCAATGATGACCCGATCGAAACGCTCCTTCTGATTGAGAAGCCGCTTGGCGAGGGCAAGGTGTTCCTTGGCGGTGAATCCGAAATTGTTGATGATGCGCTTGACTTGAAGTTCGGCTTCCTCGATGCGTTTGGAAATCTCGACTTCTTGTTCTCGCGTGAGCAGGGGGACTTGCCCCATCTGTTTGAGGTACATGCGGACAGGGTCGTCCAAGATGTCGAGGCGAGAATCGGGCTTGGGAGGAGCTTCTTTCTCTTCCTCGGTTTCTCGTTTGAAACGATCCACTTCCGAGGCATCAATGATCTCGATGTCCATGCCTCGCAGCATGATGATGATGGAATCCAACTCATCTGGAGAGAGGATGCTATCGGGCAATACATCATTGATGTCGCCGTAGGTCAGATAACCTTGTTCCTTGGCGAGTTTAATCAGTTCCTTGATCTTGAGGTTTTTTTCCTCTTGATTCAGGGACGTTTGTGGTTTTGATACAGTTTTCTTCTGGTCTTTGTTTTTGGCCATACGTAAAGACACTCTCTCCCTGGTGCTATCGAAATTTTCTCAAGGGCGCGGGAATATTGTCCAAGTTTTCTTGCAAGTCAAGTGTCTGTTGTAAACGGAGCACAATCCCAGAATCATCAGCGTAAGGGTGAATTGAGATGGGGCGCGGTCAGGAGGGCTGGAGTAACGCTCGTCACGATTGGCGAACGAGTCGAAAGGAAGGCCACAACCCGTTCGATGGCCAACAAGCGACCACGTAACGCCTCACCAAGACACACCTCCGGCGTGGAAGCACCTCCGGTACATTGTTCCCCACTCGAATTGAGGCAAGCTGGAAGATTCCCGATCTTGACCATCACTTCTGATCACGCCTCGTGTCGTATTCGAGATTGCCGAGGAGCATGCCAACCGATATGATGATCGTTATGCGGGAGGAAAAACGAGCAACCCTTGGTCGCGCCCGCCCCCGGCGTTGGCTTGTCTGTCTGGTTGTCGTTATCGCTGTTCTCAGCCGGACAGCGATGGCGGCGCCTTCAAATGAGTCGTGGTCTCGTTCAGCCATCGCCGAGCAACTGCGGACCAACACCCTGCAAGCGGTCGCAAATAACACCTGGCCGCAACACCTCGTTTTTTTGGACAAGGCAATTTTGGATTTGTTTGCGCAACTGCCGAAGCTTGCCGCCAACCAGCGCTACCGGCAACTTGTCAATGATGAGACCGCAAGCATGGCGCTGGCCCAGTCGGCGTTTCTACGGCGTGTTACCCCTGATACGGCGGGCCGATCCCTGTTGCTGTGGCTCTTTTCCAATCGCTCGGCCCTGGAAGAGTTTTGCGAGGCGATCAAGGAACAGGACCATCTGCCACGGGTTCTTCAACTCTGGTCGGAATTATGGGAGGCCGATCCGAAAACCCGCGAGAAATACTGGAACCTGGCATTGGCGTGTGCCCTTGTGTTTGACCGTCCGGTGCCGAAAGCGGGCAGCATGAGGGAACGCTACGAATACTTTCGCGACTCCGCCGAGGCCGGGCAACTTTGCGTGTCCCTGGCCGAACTGGCGCCGTGGGAACTGATCTGGGTGGTGGACGCGCCCGTCCCGACTTCGGAACTGATCTGGGCGCGCAAAAACGTCAAACTCGCCCGCTCGCAATGGGGACAAGCCTTCGGCATGATCCAATACCGCATGGATCGCGCCTTGAAAGGCGCCAAAATCTATGATGAGTACACCCTCGCAGAGATCCGCCAAAAAGGCGGTGTCTGTATTGACCAGGCCTATTTCGCCGCCATCACCGCAAAAGCCAATGGCATTCCTGCCATGATTTTCACGGGCGAAGGCGAACGCGGCGGCCACGCTTGGTTCGGTTTCAAGGCTTCCCCGCAGGAATGGAACTTCAAGACGGGCCGTTACCAGGGCGACAAACTTGTGGCGGGATTCGTCACGGACCCGCAAACCCGCGAAACCATCAAGGAACAAACATTGTATCTACTGACCGATCCCCAACGTCGGCAGTCTTCCTACCGCGAGGCGAGCCGTTTGACCTGGCTGGCGGACATTTTCGATGCCCACGGCCAACCTGACGCCGCCCGCGAGGCGCTTGAACAGGCCGTCGCGCTCAGCTCACGTCATCTGGCCGCATGGAAGGCACTGTATTCTTCCCTGAAGAAATCCAACCAGCCGACCAAAAAACTTCAGGACACCCTCGCCGCCATGCGCGCGAATTTTCGCGCCTATCCCGACGTCGTTGCCACCATCAACGAATGGGAAATCGCCGTGCTAATGAGCGGCACCAACACCGCCGAGTTGGTCGAAGCCATGCGCCAACAACACCGACAACTCCAGTCCACCAGTGGCGACCGCACCGACCTGCTCGTCAGTAACGTCAAACAACGCGCCGCCATCTTCGAGCAGCGCAACGATCCCGATGGCGCCGACGGGGTGTACCGCCGCGCTCTTGCCGAGGAGGGGCGCCAACTGACCGCCTTCGCGGAACTGGTTGCTGCCTACGCCGAGTTCGCCCGTAAACACGGCCGTCTTTCGGAGGCCGTTCGCAACATTTACACCGAACTACGTCGTCATCCCGTCCCCGGTGGCGACCCGTTTGCGCAACGCATGTACGCCCAAATCCAGCGGCGCGTGGCCGATCTGTTGGAGGAAAACAACCAGCCCACGCAAGCCAAAACCCTTCGCCAGGAAGCCGCCCAGCGCGAACAGCGCGCCGCCAGCCAGGGACACCGTTGAGAAGGAGATTGCCATGAAAAGAACCGTCCTCGCCGTGGATGATGAGAAAGCCCTGCTCGACCTCCTGGAGCAAGCCCTCGTCGTTTCCGATTTCAAGGTCCATCGGGCAACGCGGGGCAAAGACGCCCTCAAACTCGCTCGCAAACTCCAGCCCGATCTCGTCCTCCTCGACATCCTGATGCCCGACATGAACGGTTACGAGGTTCTTGAAGCCTTGAAAGCCGACGACAAAACGGCGCCGATTCCCGTCATCATGTTGAGCGGTCTCGGCGACGAACAGGCCAAAATCAAAAGCGCCCAGCTCTACAGCGAGGCCTACCTCACCAAACCGTTCACCACCGCCGAATTGCTCGCCAAAATCGAAGAAGTCCTCCGCCGCAAAGGGGATTGATGTCACGCTGCTGTCATCTTCTGGCCCTTCCCATCGCCGCGGCACTGGCTCTTACCACGGCCGCCGCGCCGTTGGACTGGCCTCCCATCACCCCCGAAACCAAACCTTGGGCCTACAACTGGTGGCTCGGCAGTGCCGTGGACAAGGACAACCTCGCCCGCGAACTCCAGCGCTACCATGACGCCGGTCTGGGCGGTGTCCACATCATCCCCATCTACGGCGCAAAAGGCGCCGAATCCCGTTATCTCCACTACCTCAGCCCCTCATGGATGGAGATGCTCGCCTTCGCCGTCACCGAAGCCAACCGCCTCGGACTCGGCGTGGACATGACCACCGGCACCGGCTGGTGTTTCGGCGGCCCCAATGTCTCCGAGCGCGACGCCAATATCGTCACCAAGGACGGCCACACGGTCAAACCCACCATGCGCGTCAAACGCGCCGCCCCCGGCGGCGAAGGCTGGATGATCAACCCGTTCTATGCCGACGCGATGAGCCGTTATCTCCAGCGGTTCACCGACGCCTTTGCCGCTTACCGCGGCCCGAAACCGCGGGCGATGTACCACGATTCCTACGAGTATCACTGCAACTGGGCGCCAAACCTCCCCGCCGAGTTCCAGAAACGCCGTGGCTACCCGCTTCCTCTCGACGAGTTGTTCGGCAAAGAACAAACCGACCGCATCGCCAAAATCAAAGCCGACTACCGCGAAACCATCTCCGACATGATGATCGAAGGCGCCTGGCCCATCTGGATAACATGGTGCCGCGAGCACGGTTTCCTCACCCGCAACCAAGCCCACGGTTCCCCCGCCAACCTTCTCGACCTCTACGCGCTCGCGGACATCCCCGAAACCGAAATGTTTCACACCGACCGCGACAAACTCATTTCCAAATTCGCCTCCTCCGCTGCGCACGTCACCGGCAAAAAACTCGTCGCCGCCGAAACTGGCACCTGGCTGGCTGAGCATTTTACCGAGACCCTCGCCGAACTCAAAACCCTCGCCGACGACCTTTTCCTTAGCGGCGTCAACCACATCTTCTACCACGGCTGCTGTTATTCGCCCGACGACGTCGCCTGGCCCGGCTGGCTTTTCTACGCCGCCACCGAAATGAACCCGCGCAACGCCATCTGGCACGACGTCCCCGCCCTCAACGCCTACATCGCCCGTTGCCAGGCCGTCCTCCAATCTGGACGTTCCGACAACGACATTCTCCTCTATTGGCCCGTTCACGATCTCTGGCACGACGCCAAAGGCTTGGAACAAAAACTTACCGTCCATCAACGCGAATGGTTCTACGGACAACCCATCGGCGCCGTTGCCAAAAAACTCTGGGATCGCGGCTATAGTTTCGATTACATTTCCGACCGCCAACTTGCCCGTCTCACCGGCACACACACCATCGTCGTTCCGCCCTGCCAACACATGCCTGCGGCCACAAAACGCGCGCTCGACCAACTCGCCGCCAACGGCAGCGTCGTGCTCTACGATGGCCAACTTCCCCCCGAAAACCTCCGCGAACCGCTGGTGGACATCCCCGGTCTCCAATACATCCGCCGCGCCGTTGCCGATGGCCGCTACTATTTCATTGCCAACCAGGGTACCCATACCGTTGACGGTTGGGTGCCTCTGGCCACGAAATTTGTTTCCGTCGCCATCATGGACCCCATGACCGGTCGCGTCGGCCTGGCCTCTCACACAAACAACACCGTCCGCCTCCAACTCCCGCCCGCTCACTCCCTCATTCTCCGCACGTTCCACAACGGGACCGACGGTCCGCCGTGGCGCTACGACGAACCCGGTGCCGCCGTCGTCACCATCAAAGGCCCGTGGCAGGTGAAATTCATCGCCGGCGGCCCCGTTTTGCCGCCGCCGTTTCAGACCGACAAACTCGACTCTTGGACTGCGCAGGGCGGCGAGGCCGAGCGGTTTGCCGGGACGGCGTTGTACGCGACGAGTTTCGAGGCGCCGGCAGGGAAGGGGCCATGGCTGCTTGATCTTGGTGAAGTCTGCCACAGCGCCCGTGTTCGCATCAACGGCAACGCGCTCGGCACGCTCATCATGCCGCCGTATCGGGTCCGCGTCGAACAGCTCAAACCGTCGGGAAACCTCCTCGAAATCGAGGTCACCAACCTCTCCGCCAACCGCATCCGCGACCTCGACCGTCGCCAGGTCGAGTGGAAGATGTTCCGCGACATCAACTTCGTCAACATCCACTACAAACCCTTTGACGCTTCGTCGTGGTCCGTCCGCCCCTCCGGGCTGCTTGGGCCGGTCACACTTCGATAGTGTTGAAGCGTTGACGGCGAGCGGGCAAGCTGCAATTATCCGCCCGCCATGAAATTTTATGTCACAACGCCCATTTACTACGTCAACGACCGCCCGCATATCGGCCATGTCTATTCCACCACCATTGCCGATATTCTTGCCCGGTATCATCGCCTCTGCGGCGATGACGTGTTTTTCCTCACCGGCACCGACGAGCACGCCGCGAAAGTCGTGGACTCCGCCGCCGAGCGCGGTCTGACCCCGCAACAGTGGGCCGACCAGAACGCGGCGGCGTTTCAGGAAACATTTCGTAAGCTCGGCATCAGCAACGACGATTTCATCCGCACCTCGCAGCCGCGCCACAAAACCAAGGTGCAACAGTACGTCGGCGAACTGTTGAACTCCGGCGACGTTTACCTCGGCGAATACGAGGGGTGGTACGACGCGGGACAGGAGGAATACCTGCCCGAAAACAAGGCAAAAGAATACGACTACAAGTCGCCCATCAACGGCAAACCGCTCGTGCGAAAGAAGGAAAAGAACTACTTCTTCCGACTCAGCCGATACGCCGACTCCCTGTTGCAATTGATGGAGGACAACCCGCGCTTCGTTCAGCCTGATGTGCGCCGCAACGAGGTGATCAACCGCATCCGCGAAGGCCTCAACGACGTGCCCATCTCCCGCACCGGCGCCGGCAACTGGGGTATCCAGGTGCCCGGCGACCCCGACCACGTCATCTACGTCTGGATTGATGCCCTCATCAATTATCTCTCCACCGTGGACACGCCTGATCGGATCAAATACTGGCCCGCCGACGTGCATCTGCTCGCCAAAGACATCCTCTGGTTCCACGCCGTCATCTGGCCGGCCATGTTGATGGCGCTAAAACGGCCGTTGCCGCGACAAATCTACGCGCACGCCTTCTGGATCGCCGAAGGACAAAAAATGAGCAAGAGCCTCGGCAACTTCGTGGACCTCGAAAAAATAGACCGTTACGTCGCCGCCTATGGTCTCGACGCTTTTCGCTATTTTCTGGCCGCCTACGGGCCGCTCGGTGCCAACGACAGCGATTTCGCCGAGGCGAAGTTCCTCTCCGTCTATAACTCCGAACTCGCCAACGACCTCGGCAACCTGGTCAACCGTACCCTGACGATGATCAGCCGCTATCGCGACGGAAATGTCCCGCCCGCCCGCCAAATGGACCTGCAGGCCGACGCGGAGACCGCCTGCACCGACTATTGCCGGAAAATGAACGACATTGACCTCGCCGGCGCGCTCGAATCCACGCGCCATCTGGTCACCCGCGTGAACCGCTACGTCGAGGAAACAGCCCCCTTCAAACTGGCAAAACAACCGGAACAAGCCGCCCGTCTCGACACCGTGCTCTACAATCTCGCCGAAACCGTGCGCCTGTTGTCAGCGTTGATCGCCCCGGTCATGCCGGGGATTGCCCGTCGGATTCGAGAACAGCTCGGCCTGGAAACGACCATCGGCCGGCTCGACCAGGAATTGCGATGGGGCGGCCTGGCCGCCGCCACCAAAGTAGGGAAAGCAGAACCGCTGTTCCCGCGAAAAGTCTGATTTCCGTCGTTGGGTGGCACGCGACAACCATCTGGCCGGGCGAAAACAGCGACGGTGTCGCGGGCAGCCCGCGCTTGCCTGTGGGGCAGGGGACGGTCATAATGCGCCGCAAAATGAATGGGAATCTTCAGGAATCGTACCGGCGTTGTTGCGAACTGGCGCGGCGGGCCGGAACGAATTTTTATGTGTCGTTTCTGACAATGCCGCGCGCCAAGCGACAGGCCATGTGTGCGGTGTACGCTTTCATGCGGCGCAGCGACGACATGGCCGATGACGCCGGCAGCCCGCAGGGAGCTTTGGCCGGGTTGCGGGCGTGGCGCGAAATGCTCGCGGTGGCTCTGGATGGAAAGGAAAGCGGCGATCCGATTCTGCCGGCACTGGCCGACACGGTCCACCGCTACGGAATCGAGCATCGGTACCTGTTCGAGCTGCTGGACGGCACGGAGATGGACCAGACGAAAACGCGGTTTGCGACCTTCCAGGAGCTTTATCAGTACTGTTATCGGGTGGCGTCGTGCGTCGGACTGGTGGTGCTGCCGATTTTCGGTTACCGCGACCCGTCGGCACTCGGTCCGGCAGAAGCCTGCGGGGTCGCGTTTCAGTTGACGAACATTTTGCGCGATGTGAAGGAAGACGCGGACCGTGGACGGATCTACCTGCCGGCTGAAGATATGCGGCGGTTCGGCGTCTCAGAAGAGGACATCATGAAAAACCGATACACGCCGGCCTTTGTGGAACTGATGCGGTTTGAGGCCGCGCGGGCGCGCGACTATTACGCGAAGGCAAAACCGCTGCTGGAACTGATCAGTCCGGACAGCCGCGGGACACTGGCGATCATGATGGAGGTGTATGGACGGTTGCTGGACAAGATGGAAGCGCGGCAGTTCCGTGTGTTTGACGGACGGACACGGTTGTCGGGTTGTGAAAAATTCTGGATTGTGCTGAAAAACTGGAGGAGACGGTGATCATGCAGACGGTGTTATTGCTGGCGTTTCTGTTTCTGAAGACGGGCGAGAAGTTTGCCACCCAGCAGACGGCGGGACAGACGGTGAGCGAGTTCACGGCGGCGGTGGCAAAAGAGGTGGGTGGCGTAAGTTTTGAGCCGCAGGTGCTCAACGACCCGGCGAAAGCGGTCGAGTATTGCATGGCGAAGAAACCGCCGGTGGGGATTGTGACGCCGGGGTTTTATCTGGCCTATCAGAAGGCACTGGACATGGAGCCGTTGCTGGAAGTGCGCCGTCAGAAAGTCCCGGTCGAACGATATGTGGTGGTGGTCCGAAAAAACGAAGCCGACGGTCTGGAGGCGGTGAAAGGGAAAGTGCTGGCCACGACCCTGGCGGCCGAGGAGCGGTATCTGATCGGCGTGATTTTGCAGGATAAACTCACCGAAGTGCGCCTGAAACCGGTCACGGATATCGAGAGCGCATTGTTCGATATGGTCGAGAACGCCAAGGACGCAGCCGGCGCGGTGCTGATGGAAGAAGCGGCCTGGGATGTGTTTGGTAAAGATGAGGAACTGGGACCGAAATTGAAGGTGGCCTGTCGCTCGGAAGAACTACCGGGAGCGTTGGTGGTGGCGTTTCGCGGCCACGTGGGCACTCTCGATCTTGGAAAACTCACGGCCGCGCTCAAGAAAATGCGCGACTCGGAAGAAGGCCGCAAAACGCTCGGCAGTATCCGTGTCGAAGCCTTTGAATCGCTCAATCAGGAGCGCTTGCAAAAGGCGCAACAATCGTTTCTTGGACAGACAAAATGAGAACGCTGCTTTGTCTTCTGGCGGTGGCGTTGTGCGGGTGCAAAAGCATCTCCTCCGTTCGCGCTCCTGCGGCCGCCGCGGGCAATCGCGGATACATCTACGGCCAGCCGCCCGCCATGAAAGCGACGGCGGAAGAGGCGTTGCCAACCGATTTCGAGGGGTTGATCTCGCTGGCACAATCGCTGGCGGTTGTGGCCGAGAACGACCCGCAGCCGCAAAAACGTCTCGAAGCAGCCAAACGCGGGATCATGGCGGGACGACAGGCGCGCGCGCTGGCGCCGGAACGTGTGGAGGGACATTACTGGTACGCGGTTCACGTCGGGTTTCTTGCCGATGTGGATCGCTCCTACGGGTTGAGCGCCGTGGCGGAGATGGAACCGGCGTTGAAAAAAGCCATCGAACTGGACGAGAAATATGACTATGCCGGGCCATTGCGGGTGTTGGGAGTTCTGTTGACGCGGACACCGCCGCCGCCGGTGAGTATCGGCAGCCCGCGCAAAGGACTGCGGCTGTTGCAGCGAGCGGTGGAGCAATTCCCGGAGTATCCCGAAAACTATTTGTATCTCGGCGAGGCATTGCGCGACAACGGGCGCGCCGATGAGGCAAGGGCGGCGTGGCAGAAGCTGCTGACGTTGCCCGCGCCGCCACGGCGGGAGACGGAGTTCGAGCGATGGCGACAAGAGGCTCGCAAACGACTGGCAGAGGCCAAGAACGGCTGAGACAACAGGCGCGACGCCGGCGGTGGATCGGCATGACGGTAGCCGCCGTGGTCGCGGCGGTCCTGGTGGTCGTGGTGCCGTCGTTTTTGCGTCAGCGACGGGCAAAACGAGATGTGGACATCCTGGCACTGGCCTTGAAAGGTTTCGCCATCGAAAACGGCCATTATCCCACCGGTAGCCTCGCGCAGGTGGCGGCGTTGTTGCGAGGCGAGAACATTGACGGGCAGAACCCGAAACGACTGGATTATGTCGTGGCGACGGTCACCGAAATGAACTCCGCGGGCGAGTTTGTGGATCCGTGGGGGATGCCGTACCGGATCCTCGTGGATCAAGGCGGCCGCGCTTATTCCTGCGGCCCCAACCGCCAGGATGAAAAGGGTGAGGGCGACGACGTTGCCAGTTGGAAGTAGGCTTGCCACTTCCGCGACTCCGTGCGATAGAATCTGTCTCATGAGCGATTTCGACATCAAACAAATTGTGTCCCAGCGGCTCGGCGAGAATTACGAGTTGCACGAGAAATACATCAATTCGACCCTGGTAAAGGTGTTTCGTACCATCAAGTTTGACCGTGTTTATGCCAGGGCCAAAGGCTGTTATCTCTGGGACAAGGAGGGCAACCGGTACCTCGATATGTTGAGCGGGTTTGGGGTGTTCGGCGCGGGCCGCAACCACCCGCTGGTCGCGCAAGCCATCCGCGACGTGCTCGACCTGGACCTGCCAAACATGGTCCAGATGGATTGCGCGTTCCTGGCCGGGATTTTGGCCGAGGCTCTGATCAAAAAATGCCCGCCACATCTCGATGCCGTTTTCTTCTGCAATTCGGGCACCGAATCAGTGGAGGCAGCGCTCAAATTTGCCCGCGCCGCCACGGGACGCAGTAAGGTGGCCTATCTCGACCACGGTTGGCACGGGCTGACGCTCGGTTCGCTCACCATCATGGGCAACGACGAGTTTCGTGAGGGCTTTGGCGATATGCTGCCCGGCCACCGCGTCCCCTACGGCAACCTCGAACTGCTGGAGCAGGCACTGGCCAAGAACGACATTGCCTGTCTGGCCGTCGAATGCATCCAGGGCAAAGGCGTTCGTCTCCCGCCCGACGGCTATCTCCAGGCCGCACAAGAAATCTGTCGTAAACACGGCACGCTGCTGTTTTGCGACGAGGTCCAGACCGGCCTCGGACGCACCGGCAAGATGTTCGCCTTCCAACACTGGAATCTGGAGCCGGACATCATCACCGTCAGCAAAGCCCTCAGCGGGGGGTACGTGCCCGTCGGCGCCATGATCACGCGGCGAAGCATTTACCAGAAGGTGTTCAACCGCATGGATCGGTGCTGGGTCCATTCGACCACGTTTGGCCGCAACAACCTCGCCATGGCCTGCGGCTTGGCGGCGCTCCACATCCTGGAGAAGGAAAACCTCGTAGAACGTTCCGCCACCCAGGGCCAGAAACTCATGGACGCCATCAACGCGCTGAAATCCAAACACGAAGTTCTCAAAGAAGCCCGTGGCAAAGGTTGCATGATCGGCATCGAATTCCACGAACCCAAAAGCCTCGGACTCAAACTCGCTTGGAAAGCCGTCCACGCCGCTCACGACGGCCTCTTCGCCCAAATGGTCGTCATGCCGCTGCTCGACAAACACCACATCCTTACCCAGGTCAGCGGCAACCACGGCGATATCATCCGCATCCTCCCGCCGTTCATCATCAGCGACGACGACATCGCTTATTTCGTAAAATCGCTCGACGCCGTCCTCGAAGACAGTCACAACGTCACCGGGCCGATGTGGGAACTGGGCAAAAACCTCGTCAAAGCCGCCCTCGCCAACCGCCCCACCAAATCACAATGAGCCGCCTGCTTGCCGGCATCATCTTCGACATGGACGGCGTCCTCTGCGACAGCGAGGCGCTCACCGCCGAGGCCGCCTGCCGAATGTTTGCCGAGACCTACGGCCTGCGCGTCCAACCTCACGAGTTCCAGCCTTTCGTCGGGACCGGTGAAGACCGTTACATCGGCGGCGTTGCCGAACGCCGCGGCGTCAAACTGACCATGCCCCGCGACAAACAACGAATGTACGCCATCTACGGCGAGATCGCCCACGGCAAACTCCATCCGCTTCACGGCGTCCACGACTTCATCGCTCGCTGTCGCCAGCGCAACCTCAAACTGGCCGTTGCCAGCAGCGCCGACCGCGTCAAAGTCGAAATCAACCTTCGCGAAATCGGCCTGGCACCGTCCACCTTCGATGCCGTCCTCAGCGGCAGCGACGCCACCCGCAAAAAACCGCATCCCGAAATCTTCCTCAAAGCCGCCGCAAAACTTGGCCTTGACCCCTCGGCCTGTCTCGTCGTCGAAGACGCTCCCAGCGGCATCAAAGCCGCCAAGGCCGCCCGCACCCAATGTCTCGGCTTGACCACCAGTTTTGCCGAACCGGTCCTTCGCGAGGCCGGCGCGGATTACATCGCCCCTGATCTCGGCCATCTGCCGCCGGACTTCCCATGGGAATCCACCTGACAAAAACAATCATCGGATGTCTTCTCGCCACACTCACAAGCCTGGCGGCGCCGATTGACATCGCCGAGGTCTGGTCGGCTCATCCCGTCGGGTTTTCGCTCCTGACGCATGGCAACACCCAGTACGTCGCTTTTTACGACAAAGATCGCCGCATGACTGTTGCGTGGCGTTCCCTCGACAAACCGTCGTTCCAACTGTATCGCCTCCCCGATCCCGGCAAGGTCACACCGGGCCAATGGAGTCCCACACAACTCGTCTGGGATAGCCACAACTACGTGACCTTGGCGGTTGACTCCGACGGGCATCTCCACCTTGCCGGCAACATGCACTGCCATCCGCTGGTCTATTTCCGCACCACCCGCGCAGGCGATCCCACCAGCCTCACCTGGATCGGCAAAATGATCGGCGACCACGAAGACCGCTGCACCTACCCGCGTTTCCTCCACGGTCCATCCGACGAACTCATCTTCGCCTACCGCCACGGCCGCAGCGGCAACGGCGTGGATTACTACAACCGCTACGACACCACCACGCAAACCTGGCGACGCCTCGTGGACACACCGTTGCTCGACGGCCAGAACAAATGCAACGCTTACAGCGTCGGCCCCATCAAAGGACCGGACGGGTACTTTCATCTTTGCTGGGTCTGGCGCAACACGCCGGACTGCTCCAGCAACCACGACCTCTGTTACGCCCGCAGCCGCGACCTTGTCCACTGGGAAACCAGCAACGGCAACCCACTCACTCTTCCCATCACACCCGCAACCGCCGAAATTGTTGACCCCGTCCCCATCAAGGGTGGCATCATCAACGGCAACACCAAAATCGGTTTCGACTCCCAGGGCCGTGTCCTCCTCAGCTACCACAAATACGACGCCAACGGCAAAACCCAACTCTACAATGCCCGCCGCGAAACTGATGGCTGGAAAATCGTCCAGGCCAGCCAGTGGGATTGGCGCTGGGAATTCTCCGGCGGCGGCAGCATTGTCTTTGGCATTGGGCTTTCCCCTGTCTCGCTCACATCCGACGGCAAACTCGTCCAGACCTGGTCGCACCGCGAATACGGCAGCGGCGGTTGGATTCTTGACGAGACCACGCTCAAACCGACCGGGCCGTATCGCGGCCCGTCACGCTCGTTAGGCCCGATCCAAACAAAGTTTCCCGGCATGAAAGCGCGCACCGCTGAAGACCTCGGCCAGCCCGGACGCTACTTCCTGCGCTGGGAAACACTCGACGCCAACCGTGACCGGCCTCGTCTTGGCGAACTGCCGCCACCTTCAATGTTACAACTCTATACGGTACCAACGCCACCCACGGTCCCAGCGAAATAGTCGCTTTTGAAAAAGTGGTTTTGGGGTGATGGTGAGTGGGGGTGCTGAGGTGAAACAGCGTAGAGCAGCCAGAACAGACACCAGCCGATCGGGATAAAAGAAAGCTGAAGGAGCTTTCCCGAGGGTGAAGCCACACACGCACTCCACCGCGCGTAGAATTGATCGCCCAAGCGGCTCGGGAAGCGATTCCGTTGCATTCGATGCACGGATTTGAAGTGGCCGGTCACCGCTCCATCACTGTTTCGTTACCTGCGCAGAACAACGGGGCGAACGCATCTTCGGATTTCGAGCATTGGATTTGGTGGACTAGTGGGACGAAGGGATGGCGGCAAGTAGGAAGGGTTGAAGTTTGATGCGAAAGAGATTTCAATTGCGGCTCGGTGTAAGCGGAGACTTGGGGATCGAAGCGATGGCAAGGTTCTGACTGTTTCTGCCGCGAACCCGTCGAAAGCGGAAACCTTTTCTAACTCAAGCATCATTTTTTCAAACCAAAATCAACACTCACAGGAATTCTTCAGGAGCGATCGGGGTCAGCTTTCGTCTTGTTCAAGTCCGTGGTGTGGGCGAGGTGGCGAAGCCTTTCCGTTGGTGGACAAGCTGGAAACATGTCCTACAAGGCAGCATGTTGCCCATCACTTTTAATCGTACCCTTGCAAAGGGCAAAACTCACTTTTTGCCGCGGCCAAGTTCTCGTTGGCGTTTGTCCAGTTGGGCGTGGTGACGCAACAGTTCTTCCATTTCTTCACGGGAAAGGTGAGGCTCGGCCAGTCGTTTGCGGATGAGCGCCAACTGAGTCGCCAACCATTTGTCTTCGAGGGCCGAAAGACATCCCGCGGCGGTGTCGAGCGGTTTGGTTTCTGTTTGCGGAAAGAGCAGAAGTTCCGAGATCAGATTGTTTTCTTCCGTTCTTGAGGGATCAGAGAGCAGGGAAGTCGGGTTGTCCCATCGGTTGTGAGCATGAAGGTCCAACACGCGGGTAATTACCGCGGCGGCCGCGCTCTCGCTCAACCAGTCCCGGTCCAGTCGTTCCGCCACCATTTCGATGACGCGCTCGTCGTTGAGCATCAGCCGTAGCAGGGTCCGCTCGTCGGGGGTGCCGCCGGGGAGGGTGGTCTCCGCACCGGGGAGAAGTGCTTCTTGTGGTGGGCGGGGGCCGTGGCGAGTGAAGTCTTTCATTTTTTGCCGCAAGACTTCTTCGCGGACGTCGAGTCGGGTTGCCGTGCGCTGGGTGAAGGTTGCCTGAAGGATCGGGTCGCGGATACGGCAGAGCCAGGGGGTCATTTGGTCGGCAATTTGCACTTTACCGCGTTCGGTGCGCGCATCGTATTGGCGGAACAAGCGTTGCAAAAGAAAATCAAAAAAACCCGGCGCGTTGTTGAGCAACTCGCGCAGTTTCGCGGGGCCGTTTTGCTTCAGAAAGCTGTCGGGGTCTTCGCCTTCTGGAAGGAGCGCCACCCGGAGGGTGACTCCCAGTTCCCAGAGAGGCTCCGCGTTGCGGACGGCAGCATTTTGGCCGGCTTCGTCGCCGTCAAACATGAGGATGACCTCGTCGGTGTGTCGTTTCAGGATGCGAGCGTGTTGGTCGGTGAAGGCGGTTCCTTGGGGTGCGACAACGTTCGGGAATCCGTTTTCGTGGCAGGTGATGGTGTCGAGTTGCCCTTCACAGACGATGGCCACTCTTTCATCAAGGATGGCTTTTTTGGCCTTGTCGAGGCCAAACAAAATCTTGCCCTTTTGGAAAATGGCTGTTTCCGGCGAATTCACATACTTGGGTTGATCTTTTGCGTCAGTGAGGATGCGTCCGCTGAATCCGACAACACGACCTTGTTCATCGCAAATTGGAAACATCAGACGTCCTCGGAAACGGTCATAAAATCCGCCGCCCTCGCGTTTCAGGGCCAACCCCGCCGCTTCGAGAAGGGCGGCGGAAAATTTTTTGTCGTCGGCCCATCGCAAAAGCGCGTCCCACGCTTCCGGGGAATAGCCGAGTTGCCAGCGCTTGACGGTTTCATTTCGGATTTGGCGTTTTTGAAGATAGAGGCGGGGCGGGCTGTTGGCGGGTTGTTGGAGCAGGTGTTGATGAAAAAAAGCGGCAACCTGTTCATGGAGTCTGAACAGCAGTTCCTTTTCGTTGCGGCTGGGTCCACCCTTGTCATCTTCAAACTCCAACACGATGCCGGCGCGTTCGGCCAGTCGGCGTACCGCATCGGCAAACGGGAGGTTCTCGTACTGCATGACGAACCGGAAGACATCGCCTCCGGCGCCGCAGCCGAAACAATGCCAGATCTGTTTTTGCGGATGCACGTTGAAGCTGGGGGTTTTTTCCTTGTGAAACGGGCAGAGCGCAATGAAGTTGGCGCCGCGCCGTTTCAGCGGAAAATAACCATTGATCACCTCGACAATGTCGTTGGCGAGACGGACCTTTTCGAGGATGTGGTCGGGAATAATACCGGGCATGATGCGCTATCTCGGCTCTTTGTCTGGAGTCGGTTCCGTTCGGCGTTGGATCGGTTTCAGGAACCAGAGATCCTCCGCCGGCTGCGGCTTCTCGACCATCGCAGCGACCGACGGGAATCGTTGAACCACCCGGTAACCGAATCGCGACTCTTTGGCGATCTGGTCATGCCAGAATTGGCTGCGCATCAGTGAAAGCGCGATGCTGACCCATGCCATCAACAACACCGTAACCACTCCACCGAGCAACAAGCCACCGATATTGTCGAGCCATGCGGGTACGGTGCGTTTGGACAGGCGGTAACGAATCGCGTCACTGATGGCAAAACACACCAGATACGTCACAATCGCGATGACCAGGAACATCGTCAAATTCGACAGGTCCCGGTCCAGCCCGCTGTACCCACAGAACCATTTTCCCGCGGTCACATACAGACAGATCGGCACCACCAACACCAACGCCCACGTCGCCACCCGCAATAACGAGTGCACCAGCCCGCGGCGTCGCCCGTCAAATAAACCGCACAACACGACAGCAGCGACTACGTAATCATACCAATTTAATGAAGTCGGAGCGGTAATGACGATCAGGTTCATGACAGCCAAACAATAGCAAACCTCGCGTCTGATTCTACACAATTTGTGTCGGCACGTCGGGGGTGATCCAAAGCGCTTATACTGCTCCCCTTGAAAGGGGGCGGTGAATTTGAGAGTCCTAGCAGCAAGAAAGGACTCAATGAAACGCAGGAAATGGACAGGCAAGGAGAAGCTCCAGATCGTCTTGGAGGGAATGATAGGACAAGTTCCCCTAGGGGAACTTTGCGCGCGGCATCAACTCAGCCAATCGCAGTATTACCAATGGCGGGATCCGTTGCTGAACCAAGGGGAGAAAGTCTTTGATCGTGGCGGCCCCAAACAAGCGGAGCAACGGCTCCGGGAGGAGGTCCGTCGGCTCAAGACCTTGGTGGGCGAACTAACCGTGGAACTAAAAAAAAGC
>Ga0207433_10001143_pt1 | contig 58326 bp, 50 predicted proteins | sample YelNatPaOPGAMG01_FD_187559 | JGI IMG/M metagenome (GOLD analysis project Ga0207433, IMG submission 187559) | Hot spring thermophilic microbial communities from Obsidian Pool, Yellowstone National Park, USA - OP-RAMG-01 (SPAdes) (version 3) | ecosystem: Environmental > Aquatic > Thermal springs...
TCGTAAATATTCCACACTTTTTTCTTAAAAATCAGTTTTTGTCCACCCATATCGATGGTTATGGAGTCGGGAAAATTGTCCTTGACAACCTTCTTGTACATCTCTTTTATTTCCATCTCCTCCTCCTATTTTATAGACTTTTAAAAACCCGCTTTATCTCGGCTGTAACCGAGTCCACATCAAGGCCTTCTAATCTTAAGACTTCTTCTGTCTCTCCGGATGCGCCGTATTTTTTGACTCCAAAAGAGAGAAGCCTGCCCGCAAATTTTTCCTCAAGGAGAAACCTGGTGATGGGAGGTACAATTCCCGTGTGGACATTGTGATCCTCGTATGTCACTATAAGGGGAAGAGCGAGGTATCTGCTCAATATTTCTCTGTCCACTTCAAGAACACAGGCCATGTTTACGACTGCTGCTATGATCCCATCTTTTTCCAGTCTTTCCCTGATCTTTAGCGCTCTTTCAACCATTCCACCATAGGCTAAAATAAGCAAGTCATGACCCTCCCTTATAACATCTGCTCTACCATAAAAGAACTCGTAATCTTCCCCGTAGAATGGTCTACCATCCTCTCTATATATAACTGGCCATCTACTCCTGCCCATCGCCACAACAAAATTCCCCCTTGTCTTTGCCACGTACCTAATAACTCGATCTGTTTGGTTAGGATCGCACGGAACTATGAGCTTGAAATGGAATAGATTGCGAACGAGGCCTACGTAGTCTATGCACTGGTGAGTTTTTCCATCTTGCCCCACATCGAGCCCGACGTGCGTCAAAATAAGCTTCAGATTCGTTCCATTTATATCGTTCAACCTATGCTGATTGTAGGTCTCATCTATGCCGAACACACCAAAATCGGCAAAGAACGTCAAAATCCCAGTGGTGGAAAGGGCGCCAGCAATTGTGGCTGCTGTGTGTTCCTGGATCCCACATTCAAAGAAATAGTCCGGGTAAGCTTTAGAGAAATCGAGAGTCTTTACAGATGGGGCAAGGTCGCAGTCCAAGACCGCAATACACCTTCCAGAAGGTATATTCTTATCAGCAAGATCTTTTAACGTCTTTCCGAAGGCAGTCCTATTGTCTACCTTTTCCTTCTCACCATAGGTAAAGGGTTTTCCAACCTCGATGTTTTCTGAATTTGGACTTTCAAATTGTAGTCGATAGTAAAACGAGCCTCTTCTCTTTTCTTTATATCTTTCAAGGTCATCTTCAAGCCCTAAGATCTCCATAGCCTTTTTGTATTCTTCCTCACTGAGCGGGGAACCGTGGTACTTTTCATTATTCTCCATGAAAGGAACGCCTTTTCCCATTATTGTATGGGCGAGTATACAAACAGGGTTCTCGATTGTTAAAGATTTTCGAATTGCGCTATAAATTTCACTATGGTTATGTCCATCTATTTCTATAACATCCCAGCCGTCTGATAGGTAGTTTTCGATGATGTTTTGAGGCATTACCTTATCGATTGAACCGCATATCTGGAGTTTATTGTAGTCGATTATTACCTTTATATTCGAAAGCCCATATTTGATCGCAAATCTTCTTGCCTCAGAAACTTGGCCCTTCTGTTGTTCTCCGTCACTCATCACGACAAAAACGTTTGTCCCCTCTTTTTTCAGCCTGGACGCTATAGCGAAACCACATCCTGCAGATAATCCCTGGCCTAAGTTCCCTGTGGACCAGTCGATAAAAGGGATACCTCTTATCACATGGCCCTCATAGGGACTTCCCCCCTTTCTGAAAAAAGCTATTACCTCATCAACCGGCAGATAGCCGAGCCTCGCGAGAGCTGCATAAACACCAGGAGATGTGTGACCATGACTTATCACGATTCTATCCCTCGGCTGATCCTTCAGTCTTGCGTAAGAGAAAAGAACAACAAAGATATCAAGGGAGGACATGGAACCACCGGGGTGGCCTGATTTGGCAAGAGTCGTCATCTTTAAGATGTCGCCGCGTGCAAGATGAGAAATTTCTTTTAACCTTCGTAGTTCTCCTTCTGATATTGATTCCTCGGTGAACATTATAGTTCTCCTTTAGAGTAAAATTTACATTCCTCTTTCAGTTCGCATTTTTTGCAATCCGGTTTTCTTGCTTTACATACGTATCTCCCGTGGAGAATTAAAAGCAACGAAAGAGGAAGCCAAGATCCCTCCGGAAATTTCTCTTTTATCTCTTTCTCAATTTTCTCCGGGTCTTCAAGCTCAGTAAGACCGATCCTTCTTGCCACCCTCCCGAAATGGGTGTCAACGATTACCGCAGGTTTCCCATAAGCGCAGCCAACTATCATATTCGCCGATTTCCTCCCTATACCTTTCACTTGAGAAAGTAACTCTATATCGTCCGGTATTTTCCCTGAAAAACGGTCTCTTATTTCTTCTGCTATGCTTTTTAAGCTTTTCGCCTTATTTCGATAAAAGCCAGTCGGTTTTATATCTTCTTCAAGCTCCTCTATGGGGATTTTTATGTAATCTTCCAGACTTCTGTATTTCTTAAAGAGCTTCTCAGTTACCATGTTTACCCTCTCATCTGTGCACTGGGCTGAAAGGACCGTCGCGACTGTAAGCTCGAGTGGATTAGAAAACTTGAGTTCACATCTCGGTTCTCCATGCATCCTTCTCAGCTTTTCTAAGATCCTATAAAGGTCTTTCACGTTGCCCCCCTTTTTCTCTCTGAGAAGAAATTTCTTATCTCGTCCACATTTTTCGTGTTAAGGATGTTCTTTCTTTCTAACCATCCCTTTCTCGCCATGGCGATTCCGAATTTTGTGTCAAAAAGTCCTGCCTTAGAATGGGCATCAGGATTTATGGCTATAATCACATTCCTTTCCTTTGCCCGCCTTAGATATCGCCAGTCAAGGTCGAGTCTATAGGGACTTGAGTTCAGTTCGAGGACAACCCCATATTTCTCTGAGATCTCTATTATTTCTTCCAGATCGATTCTGTAACCCTCCCTGGACAGAAGGAGCCTTCCCGTTGGATGGCCGAATATCGTTACGTAAGGGTTTTTTAGGGCAGTTATTATCCTCTCACGCTGTTCTTTTTCGTTGAGTTTGAAGTGAGAATGGATGGAGGCGATAACGAAATCGAATCGTCTCAATATCTCAGGAGGATAATCGAGACTTCCATCAGGAAGGATATCGCTTTCTATTCCCTTAAAAACATAGAAGTTGGCCTCTCTCCTATTTATCTCATCTATGAGATGCCACTGCCTTTTTAGGTCTTCAATTTTCAGACCTCTCGCATAATAGGCGCTTCTACTGTGGTCGCTTATCCCTATGTATTGGAAGCCCATCTTTTTTGCAAACCCGACCAGCGTCTCTATAGAGTCAAGCCCGTCGCTAAAATCTGTGTGTATATGAAAAATGCCTTTTAAATCTTCCTCTTTTACAAGCTCTGGAATTTTCTTTCCTGATGCTGCATCAATTTCTCCAGAGCCTTCCCTGAGTTCAGGGGGGACAAACTGAAGCCCCAAAAGATCGTAGAATTCATCCTCCGATTTAAGCTTTATAGTTTCTTTTCCTTTTGAAAGTCTATAAGGTTGCAAATGAAGGCCCATTTTTTCACACAGAGTCCTTAGGCCCTCTATGTGATCTTTGTTTCCAGTAAGGTATAGTAAAGCCAGGGGGTATTCTTCTTCTCTAACCGTTCTCAATTCCAGGTTAATTCCAGTTACGAGCTTAAGCACAGTTAAGTGACCGTCTTCCAAAATAACCGCTTTTATCTCAGGAAGGGATTTTAGATACTCCCTTATCTTTTCTTCTTCGGGGCTGGTAATGAGTAGATCTATGTCCTTCACAACTTCCCTTTTTCTCCTCACACTTCCGCATATCTCAACTTTCGCCTCTTTGAAATTCGAGCTCAAACTTTCTTTTATTTGCTCTGCAATCCCTTCGATTTCTCCCAAAAGGAATTCATCCTTATGTCTTTTTAAGAATTCAATTCCAGAAAGTATCCGGTCCTGGGTTTTTTTTCCAAATCCGGGAAGGGCGAGTAAATGGTTCTCCCTGCAGGCGTACTCGAGTTCTCCGATATCTGTAATCCCAAGTTTCTGATGAAGTGTCCTTATTTTTTTAGCACCAAGTGCTGGTATCTTCATAAGCTCGAGAAGGGATAGAGGTATTTCTTTCTTTAATTCCTCGTGGTACGAGATCTTGCCCGTTTCATAGTATTCCTCGATTTTTTTTGATATTGCTTCTCCTATACCTTCAATCTCTTTTAGCCTTCTTTCTTTTATTATTTTTTCCAAGTCATCGAGTTCCATAAGAACCCTGGCCGCGCGCTCATATGCTCTCACCTTAAACGGATTTTCACCTTTTATTTCAAGGAGACCCGCTATTTCCTCAAAGATGTTAGGTAACGCTTTCAGGGTCACGGCCTAAATATATATAGGCATACATCCTTTGTCAATAAAACGGGAAGCGAGCAAGCTTGATAAGGCTAATCCACATTGGGTATAATTAGGACGAGTAAAAGGGAGGAAATAATGATAGTATCGGTTTCGGATATGGATGCCACAAGGAAAAGGATCGAAGTTCTTGTCCCCCAGGAACTGGTTGAAAGGATGAGGGATGAGACCATAAAGAGCCTACAGAAAAGAGTGAAGATAAAAGGTTTTAGGCAAGGCAGAGTTCCTAAGGAAATGATAACTTTTTACTACAGAGATGTGATAGAGGAAGAAGTAAAAAGAAGGATAATGGAAGAGACCCTGCTTGATGCTTTAAGGGAAGCTTCTCTTGAACCTCTGGTGAAACCTATTGCGGAGTACATAGAAAAGGATGGTCTTGCCGGATACGTACTGGAATGCGAGGTAGTCCCCCTGGTAGATGTCAGAGAGTATAAGGGAGTTGAGGTTGAAGTAAAGAGTCCTGAAGTTAAACAGGAGGAGATAGATAGGAGGCTGGAAGAACTTAGAAATATGCATGCCGTTATAAGGGAAAAAGAGGGAGAAGCAGTGGCAGAACCAGGCGACATAGCTATATTGAAGTACCAGGGATTTATAGAGGGAAGGCCCGTAAACGAAGCGGGGACTGACTTTTATCCTTTAGAACTTGGAAAAGGTATTTTTATGCCTGAGTTTGAAAATGCGATAGTTGGTATGAAAAAGGGGGAGGAGAAAGAAGTGGAAATACTCTTTCCCGAGGATTATCCTGATAAAGGTATTGCAGGAAAAAAAGTTTTGTTTAAGGTTTTGCTCAGGGAGTTAAAAGAAAAGGTTTTGCCCGAGCTTTCTGATGAGTTTGCGAAGGATCTGAGTTTTGATAGTCTCGAGGCACTGAGAGAGGAGGTAGTAAAGTCCATACGAAAAGAAAAAGAAGCTTTTATGAGGGAATACGTATTTAGGACAGTTATGGATAAAATAGGAGATGGTATCGAAGTTCCTATACCCTCCAGGTACTTAGAATCAAGGGTTGAAGATGTCTTGGAGGATCTGAAAGAGAGAATGAGGGAGGATAATCTTGTAGAAGAGGAGAGGAAGAAGTTAAGGGAAGAGGTGGAAAAAAGGGTGAAGGAGGAGATAAGGGAGGAGTTCATCCTCCTTAACATAGCAAAGAAAGAAGAGATCGCGGTGAGCGAGGAGGAAAAGGAAGAGGAGATAAAAAGAATATCGGAAAACATGAAAAGGCCATATGTTGACATGAAAGAGTTCTTTGAAAAAAATGGGCTTATGGGTTATATTAGAAATAGGGTGCTTCTAAAAAAGGCTCGCGATTTTCTAATAAGTAACGCCCAAATAAAGGAGATCACATGACTCTCATACCCATAGTTATAGAGAGAGACGGAAGGGGAGAGAGGGCGTATGATATCTATTCACGGTTACTGAAGGAAAGGATAATATTCTTGGGAACCCCTATTGATGATCAGACCGCAAACGTAGTAATAGCCCAGTTACTCTTTCTCGAATCTGAGGATCCGGAAAAGGACATATACCTTTACATAAATTCCCCCGGTGGTTACATAACAAGCGGGCTTGCAATATACGATACCATGCAATACATAAAACCCCACGTTTCCACTATATGCATAGGTCAGGCAGCATCTATGGCAGCAGTTCTATTAGCTGGAGGTGAAAAAGGGAAGAGATACGCCTTGCCCAATTCGAGGATACTCATACATCAGCCACTCGGAGGATTTCAGGGGCAGGCGACTGACATAGATATACAAGCTAAAGAAATACTGAGGATGAAGGATAGGATAAACAGAATACTGATGAGACATACTGGCCAACCCCTCGAAAAAATCGCTAATGATACTGAAAGAGATTTCTATATGACCGCTGAACAGGCACTGGAGTACGGGATAATAGATAAAATAGTGGAGAAGAGGCAATGAGCATGATAAGAAGAAACAATGGAAGAACGATGAAGCTTCACTGCTCATTCTGTGGGAAAAGCCAAGATGAGGTGAAAAAACTGATAGCCGGTCCCCTCGTCTATATATGCGATGAATGCGTTGAGCTCTGCAATGAGATAATCCAGGAAGAGATAAAAAAGGAGAGATTCGAGTACATAAGAACATCCATACCTAAACCCCATGAGATAATGAAGCAACTTGACGAATACGTTGTGGGTCAGGAGTACGCGAAGAAGATCTTATCAGTGGCTGTTTACAACCATTATAAGAGAATAGAGTCAAAAAAAGCTGGAGACGATGTAGAAATACAGAAGAGCAATATCCTGCTGATAGGCCCAACTGGGTCTGGAAAAACCCTCCTTGCAAAGACTTTAGCAAAAATCCTCCACGTTCCCTTCACAATCGCAGATGCCACGACCTTGACAGAGGCCGGGTACGTTGGAGAGGACGTGGAGAACATAATCCTTTACCTTCTCCAGGCAGCGGACTACAACATCGAAAAGGCTGAAAAAGGGATAGTTTACATAGACGAGATCGACAAAATATCGAGAAAAAGCGATAGTCCGTCAATAACGAGGGATGTATCTGGCGAAGGGGTTCAGCAGGCCCTTTTAAAAATCATAGAAGGAACTGTGGCGAATGTTCCGCCTAAAGGGGGAAGGAAGCATCCCCAGCAGGATTATATAAAGGTCGATACCACTAACATCCTTTTCATATGTGGGGGTGCCTTCATAGGGATAGAGAATATAATCGCCAATAGAATAGGAAAAAAAGGGATCGGGTTTGGTGCAGAGGTAGAAGGGGGCAGGAATAAAAGGTATGCTGAATTGATAAGGGAGGTTCAACCTGAGGATCTCATAAAATACGGCCTTATCCCAGAATTCGTTGGAAGGCTTCCCATTGTAGCACCTCTTGACGAGCTGACAGAAGAACAGCTTGTAGAAATACTGAAGACTCCGAAGAATGCTATTGTGAAACAGTACAAAAAGCTCTTCGAACTTGACAATGTGAAGTTAACCTTTACCGAGGGTGCTTTAAGGGCTATTGCGAAGGAAGCCATGAAGAAGAAGACGGGAGCAAGGGGACTAAGGGCGATAATGGAGAAGGTGATGCTCGATGTCATGTACGAGATCCCTTCCCTTCCGAATGTGAAGGAATGTGTTGTGAATGAGGACACGATTCTTAACAAAGAGCAGCCCATAATGATATATGAAGAAAATGCGGAGATCGCATAGATTGATTGCTTCAGATAAAACTGTTATATTAACGTCCACCTGGGCGGGTAGCTCAGTGGGAGAGCATCGGCCTTACAAGCCGGGGGCCGGAGGTTCAAACCCTCTCCCGCCTACCATGAGGATAGAAGGGAAAGATCGCGCGGGGACGTAGTTAAGCCTGGTTTATAACGCCGGCCTGTCACGCCGGAGGCCGCGAGTTCAAATCTCGTCGTCCCCGCCATAAAAGGAAATCTTGATGGATTTTGTCCTCTGTATCCATCTTCACCAGCCCGTGGGAAACATGGAACATATACTTGAGAGAGCCTACGAGGCATCCTATTTGCCATTTTTGGACACTTTCGAAGAGTTTGAAGGGATAAAGCTCAATTTGCATATCTCAGGTTACCTTCTTGAGTGGCTTTCGAGAGAAAAAGCCTCATATGTAGAAAGGCTCAAAAATAACGTTCGTCTTGGAAGGTTAGAGATTCTAACAGGCGCGATGTACGAGCCAGTTCTCTCCATGATCCCAAGGGAGGACGCCATAGGCCAGATAAGAATGCACAAGAAGTTCGTAAAGGAGCTCTTTGGAACTGATTCAAGGGGCATGTGGGTTGCAGAGAGAGTTTACGAACCCCATCTTCCCGAAATTTTCAGAGAAGCGGGAATCGAATACATAGTTCTTGATGATCACCATTTTAAAGCTGTGGGGCTAAAAGAAGAAGATCTTTACGGATATTACCTGACCGAATTTGAGAATCATAAAGTAGCTGTTTTTGCGGGGCTTGAGTTTCTGAGATACGCACTCCCATTTAAGAACTTAAGCGAAATTGACAGCTATTTTCGGAGAGTTGAAAGTACGGGAGGAAAAGTCGCAGTTTTCGCGGATGATGGAGAGAAGTTCGGGCTTTGGCCTGGGACTTATGGTCATGTGTATAAGAGCGGGTGGTTAAGGCAGTTTTTCTCATATCTTAACGAGAATAAAGAATGGCTTAATACCGCCACGTTTGGAGAATATCTTGAGAAGAGCAAACCACTCGGTCTCATTTACCTGAGTTGTAACTCTTACAGGGAGATGGGCGAATGGTGTTTGCCATCGAAAAGGATAGTAGATTATAACGGGCTTTTAAATAGAGCGAATCCAAATGACAGGGATTTCATAGAGGGTGGTTATTTTAGATACTTCCTCGTCAAATACGAGGAAAGTAACGACATGCATAAAAAGATGCTTTATGTCTCAAAGCTCGCTTCAAAAAAGAAAGAGGCAAAAAAGGCACTGTACAGGGCGCAATGTAACGATGCGTACTGGCATGGAGTATTCGGAGGTCTTTATCTCCCCCACCTAAGGTCAGAGGTTTATAAGAACCTTATAGAGGCTGAGAATTTGGCGGAGAAGAAAAAAGGCATTCCACACGCCATTTTGTACGACATAAACCTCGATGGATTCGATGAGGCGATTCTGAACACAAAAAACATGAGGGCATATTTCCTTCTGAGGGAAGGTGGGGTTTTATATGAGCTCGACTATAAGCCTCAGGCCGTGAATCTCGTTGCAACGTTAATGAGGAGATATGAGGCTTATCACGAAAAGATAAGGAGTGCCATTCCGCGCGAGAGGGTAAATGGGACGAAAACGATTCACGACTTAGTGCTCGCGAAGGAGGAGGGGCTCGAAAACATCCTTCACTACGATTGGTATAGAAGAGCCTGTCTCGTAGACCATGTCTTAGGTCAGGATGTGAGCTTCCAAAGTTTCTTCAGATCCCAATATTATGAGCCAGGAGATTTTGTAAAGGAACCCTACGTAGGATATGTAGACAAATCCAAGGGAGAGGCAAAACTCCTATTGAGGAGGGATGGAAACTTTTGGAAGGGTGGTTCAGGGGAACCACTTTCCATAACCAAAGTGGTAACGATGAAATCTTCTGAGGACAAAATGCTGGTGGAGTACACACTTCACGGCGAAGTCAAAGAAGCCTTTCTTTTTGGAGTTGAGTTTAACTTCTCTTTTCTCGGATCCGGAGGGGAGAGATTTATGGAAGTGGGAAAGGAGAGGTTCGGGCTCACAAAAAAAGGGACGATCCCCCCTTCCTCATCTGTGAGGTTCTTTGATCCTTACCAGAGAATAGAAATACTGATGAGTATAGAGGATCCTCTTGAGATATGGACCCACCCCGTTGAGGTTGTCTCACTCTCTGAGGAGGGTTTCGAGAAAAATTACGAGTCCACGATGTTTATGCCCCTATGGTTCGTAGATCTGAAGGACGGCAAAAAGTCTTTTCAGATCGAGATCCATATAAATGGTCTCCGCAATAATAACCACATACAATAGACGGCCATTCATAAGGGAGGCCATAGAATCCGTACTTAGTCAGGATTACAAGCTAAAGGAAATAATAGTCGTCGATGATGGATCTGAGGACGGAACTGAGGAGGAAGTGAAAAAGTATCCAGTTAAGTACGTCTGGAAGGAAAACGGAGGGATAAGTTCTGCGAGGAACTTAGGCATAAAAATCTCTGTGGGGGAATACATAGCATTTCTCGATGTGGATGACCTCTGGACAAGGAAGAAGATATCAACCCAGGTCGCGGAAATGGAGAGATCTGGTTATGAGGTTTCATACACAGATGAAATATGGATAAGGAACGGGAAAAGGGTAAATCAGAAGAAAAAGCACAGAAAATACTCGGGATTTATATACGAACGATGTTTGCCCCTCTGCATAATAAGCCCCTCTTCGGCAGTTATAAGGAGAAAGATTTTTGATGAAGTCGGTCTTTTCGATGAATCTCTTCCAGTCTGTGAAGATTATGACATGTGGCTAAGAATAACAGCCAGATACCCTGTGCTCTTCATAGAGAAACCTCTGATAGTCAAAAGAGGTGGGCACAGCGACCAACTTTCAAAGAAATACGAGGCTATCGACAGGTTTAGAATAAAGGCATTGCTTAAAATGATAAAATCTGGGGCTCTAAATTCTGAGATGAAAAGAAAGACACTTTTAGAAATCGAGAAAAAATCCATGATTGTGGCGAAGGGGGCAAAAAAAAGGGAAAAGGTAGAAGAGGCAGAGTATTACTTTAAGCTTGCTGAGTGGGCGAGAGATGAGATAGACCGCATAGAATGCGCCCAGCAGGAGTCGAACCTGCAGCCTTTGGATTCGTAGTCCAACGCTCTGTCCATTTGAGCTATGGGCGCATCCCCATAGAAAACTTATACAACGGCGGGTAAACCTTAGTCAACTTTTACCGAAATGGAAAATATAAGAGACTCATGTCCAAATGTTTTATCGAAGGAAAACTGAATAAGTAGGTGAGCGAAAAAGAGATACTTACGATTTTACTTGACAAGGTGATATCTCGAGCGGTATGTATAGGCTAAAGGATGCCTATGGCCTTAAAGCCGTCCGCCGGAAATGACGAGATAGAGAGAAAGATACTATCAATTCTTAAAGTTCTTGAAGAGTCGGACCAGCCTTTAGGGGCGAGGGCCATCTCCCAACGGCTAAAGGGCAAAGGAATTGAACTCGCAGAGAGAACAGTACGGTATCACCTCAGGTTGATGGACGCTCGAGGACTCACTGAGCTCAAGGCACCAAGATCAGGACGAGTTCTGACAGAGAAGGGTATGGAGGAGATAAAAAATGGACTTGTTAGAGATAGGGTGGGTTTTGCGCTCTCCAGGATAGAACTCCTCGCCTTTCGTACCGATTTTAATTGGGAGAAAAAAACAGGTTTTGTTCCTGTTAATGTTTCGTTCTTCCCTGCTGAAAAGTTTGATCAAGCCATAGAAGCTATGAGGCCCGCCTTCGAGGCGGGGATTTGTGTAAGTGACCTTGTAGCTATTGCGTCAGAGGGAGAAAGGTTAGGGGAACTTTCCGTTCCACGGGGAAAAAAAGGAATAGCCACCGTTTGTAGCATAATTGTAAATGGTTCACTACTTAAAGCAGGGGTTCCTATAGACTCTCGTTTTGGCGGGGTACTCCAGATCCGAAATCACAAACCTGTCCGTTTTGTTGAGCTTATCCACTATTCTGGGTCTTCACTTGACCCATCGGAAGTCTTTATCAGAGCGAAGATGACTTCAGTTCGAGAAGTATGCAGCAAGGGCGAAGGTAAAATATTGGCTAACTTTCGGGAGATGCCTGCTCTGTGCCGGCCAATAGCTGAAAAAGTACTCGGTAAATTAAAGGAGGCCGGGCTTGGGGGACTTTTGATCATGGGGAATACGAGCGAGGCCGTATGCGAAACTCCCGTAGAGCTGAATAGGATAGGAATGGTCCTTATTGGCGGACTAAACCCTGTGGCTTGCGCTGAGGAGGCCGGGATAGAAGCAGAGAACCATGCGATGAGCACAGTAATTGAATACAGGGATTTGATTAGATTCTCAGAGGTTTTCAAATGAACAGAGTTAAGCATTACACAACAGCCAAAAAAAGTTCCTTTAGATTCGGTAGGCAAGTGAGCATTTACGTTAACCCTTTAAAGCTGAAAAAAATCGCCATTCTCCGGGTGTAGTAGAGAATGGCCTTAAACACGGAAAGGAGGTAAATATGGTTTTAAGCAAGCCAAACGCAAGTGCGGCAACTGTGACAACAACAAGAGTAGCACCATCGCCCGTATCTGGTCTATGTGTTAGCTGCGTCGACGGTTGTCCTGGATACTGTGAAGTTGGCAGGTCTGCAATTAGAGGAAGGGAAGTAATCTATCCTCAGCCCTTCGGTAAAGTATGCGCTGGGGCAGAGAAGGCCTATCCCGTGGATTTTTCCCACTTCAACATCCAGGGGAGCTGTGTTGGAGCGCATGGCATTGAAGCAGACCCAGACAAGGCTATCTTTCCTGCTGTTGATGTCTCAACCGAGATCGGTGCTGAGGGAAGAAAGATCAAGATGAAGGTCCCTTTCTTTACCGGCGCTCTTGGCTCAACAGAAATTGCCAGGGTTAACTGGGAAGGAGCAGCTATAGGGGTTGCCATATGTGGAGCAGTGCTGGTCTGCGGGGAGAATGTCTGCGGGATGGATCCTGAGGCTGAGTTTAAGAACGGGAGAGTTGTAAGATCCCCAGAACTGGAGAGAAGGGTTAAAACATACAAGGAGTGGTATGAGGGCTACGGTGCTATTCTCGTTCAGGCAAATGTTGAGGATACCCGTCTCGGTGTTCCCGAATATGCCATAGAAAAACTGGGAGTTGAGGGAATCGAGATAAAGTGGGGGCAGGGAGCAAAATCAATAGGAGGAGAAGTTAAACTCCCCACAATTGAAAGAGCTCTTCAGCTCAAGCAGAGGGGTTATATAGTCATCCCTGACCCTGAAGATCCCTCTGTCCAGAAGGCGTATAAGGCCGGCGGAATCAGGGAGTTCGAGCGCCACTCCCGGCTCGGGATGGTAGATGAAGAGTCCTTCCTGAAGGAGGTGGAAAGGTTAAGAAGGATAGGAGCCAAATATGTTACATTGAAAACAGGCGCTTATCGAGCCACCGATTTAGCCAGAGCGGTAAAATTTGCCTCAGAAGCAAAGATAGACCTTCTCACCGTAGATGGGGCAGGAGGTGGCACGGGGATGAGCCCGTGGCGAATGATGAATGAATGGGGGATTCCGACTGTCTATTTAGAGAGCCTTCTCTATAGGTTTTTAAAGAGGCTTCATGAAAAGGGCGCTTTTGTGCCAAGCTGTGCGATTGCAGGAGGAATTGCATTGGAAGATCAGATTTTTAAGGCAATCGCTCTTGGTGCGCCATACATAAAGGCTGTTTGCCTCGGTCGGGCCACACTTACTGCGGCAATGGTTGGTAAGACGCAGGGACAGCTCTTGGAGGAGACTTATGGAAAGGGGGAAAAGTATGAGGATGCGTTAATTCGCACTTTCGTTGCTGCATCCCAACTCAGGGAAAAATACGGAAAGGATTTTGAGCGTATTCCTCCCGCAGCAATAGGGATCTACACGTACTATGACAGGTTAGCTACCGGATTAAAGCAACTCATGGCAGGGGCTCGGAAATTCTCACTTGAGTACATAGACAGGAATGACGTTGTGGCGTTGACCCGGGAGGCTGCTGAAGTCTCCGGTATCCCTTATGTAATGGAGGCAGATATAGAAGAAGCAGAAAAAATACTGGGATAAAGGAGGAGAAATGGCGAAATATTTGATTTGCCCACAGTACTGTCCTTCGCCTTTTTGCGCGACTGCGTGTCCATCTGGAGCGATCACCTTAGTTGCTAAGGAGCGGAGTGTTTATGCAGATGCCTCGATGTGCAATCACTGCGGAATTTGTCGTCACGTGTGTCTCACGTTCAGCGCCGATAAAACTCTGGAACGGAGAAGACCGTGGATTTCCTCGGACTGGATAACGTTTGAGTAAGGTAATCTGGAAACCTATTCCGGTCTACCACTTAAGGGTGCGTAAACGGGTTCGGTGAGAAAGAGGATCGCACAGGAAGGCGAACATACTATGAAAATATAGCAGCTACCGGAGCAAAAAGGTGGAAAAAAGGGAAGAGAGATTACTGAGGGAGATTCTTTCCCTTTTTAAAGGAGAACAGGGCGAGTTAATCCCGATTCTCCTTCAGGTTCAGACAAGTTTTGGCTATTTGCCGGAAAAGGCTATAAAGGTGATCTCAAAATTCCTCGGTATAACTGAGTCCCAGGTGTACTCTGTAGCCTCCTTCTATGCCTACTTCAGGCTCAAGCCATTGGGCAGAAGAAGGGTCTCCGTTTGTCGCGGAACTGCCTGTCACATACGTGGTGCCTCAGAAATTCTTCGCGAGATCGAAACGGTTCTTAACCTGAAAGAGGGGGAGACCTCCGACGACCTGGAATACACCCTGGAAACCGTTGCCTGCTTCGGTTGCTGCGCCCTTGCCCCCTGTATTAGCATTAACCAAAGAGTTCACGGGGAAATGACACGGGAAAAGGTGAGAGGGCTTTTTTTGGATCGAGTGGATTAGATATGGGTCAAATGCGTTCTATTCTTTGGAGGCAACCATGGCTGGATGTGGCGCCGAAGTGAAGAAGGTGCTTGTGTGCCACGGGACGGGCTGTATTTCGAGAGGAGCAGAGCAGATCTATTCCTCCCTGGAGAGGGAGATGTCTAAACTGGGTTTATCCAATTGCACAATCAAGCGCACAGGATGTCACGGTTTTTGCCAAAGGGGTCCTCTTGTGGTCATAGAACCGGAAGGTTTCTTTTATTGTAGGGTCACCCCTGAAGATGCTCCTGAGCTTGCTCTTTCCCTTTTGCCCGATGGAAAACCTGTGGAACGTCTTTTTTATCGCGACCCCATAAACGATGCTCCTCTCCCCTATTATCGGGACATCCCTTTCTACAGTAAGCAGCAACGGTTGGTTCTCCGTAATTGTGGAAATATAGACCCCGAAGATATTGAGGATTATCTTGCAGCAGGGGGATATAGGGCCCTGCGAAAAGCCCTGTCTGAAATGACCCCAGAGGACATCATCGAGGAGGTGAAACGGTCAGGACTCAGGGGGCTTGGCGGTGCCGGCTTCCCAACAGGAACGAAGTGGGAGGTCTGTCGGAGGACTGAGAGTAAAGAAAAGTTTGTAATCTGTAACGGGGATGAAGGGGATCCTGGCGCCTTCCAGGATCGTTCAACTATGGAGGGTGACCCTCATTCCATAATAGAGGGGATGATAATCGCCGCTTACGCTGTTGGAGCCAGTCAAGGGATTATATATGTACGTGCCGAGTATCCCTTAGCTGTTAAAAGAATGAGAATCGCCATAAATCAGGCAAGGGATAAGGGCTTTCTGGGGAAGGATATTTTAGGTAGTGGCCTGAACTTCGACATCAGCATCTTTCAGGGGGCGGGCGCGTTTGTCTGCGGGGAGTCTACTGCGTTAGTCCTTTCTATTGAAGGAAAAAGGGGAATGCCCCGATCCCACCCCCGGCCCCGTCTTGCAGAGGTAGGTCTATGGGGTAGGCCAACGCTGCTTAATAATGTGAAGACCTTCGCGAATATCCCCTTGATCATCGCTTATGGCTCAGACTGGTTCGCCTCAAGAGGCACAGAGAAAAGTAAAGGAACCGCTGTCTTTTCGCTTACGGGCAAGGTGGTAAATAATGGCCTGATAGAAGTTCCTATGGGTACCACTTTGAAGGAAATAATTTATGAGATCGGAGGGGGGATACCTGATGGTAAGGCCTTCAAAGCAGTGCAAACTGGCGGACCCTCGGGAGGCTGTCTGCCCGCAAGCGTACTTGAGATGCCTGTAGACTTTGACTCGCTCATCGCTCTCGGATCTATGATGGGTTCTGGGGGGATGGTAGTAATGGACGAAGACACCTGCATGGTTGATGTAGCCCGCTATTTTATTGACTTTACAATGAGGGAGTCCTGTGGTCAGTGTCTCCCTTGCAGACTCGGAACAAAACAGATGTATGATATCCTCGATGCCATTACAATGGGCGAGGGTAGACCCGAGGACATAGACCTGCTTTTGGATCTGAGTAATGCTATGAAAACTGGCTCTTTATGTGCCTTAGGGCAGACCGCTCCCAACCCTGTAATCAGCACTATTCGGTACTTCCGGGAGGAATACGAGGTTCATATCAGAGAGAAAAAGTGTCCTGCGGGTGTTTGTCGGGCCCTGAGACCCGGACAATAGGACCTTCAAAAACCGGCGCATACCCGTCAGGGTTTCATGGTCCAAAAATGATTTTGTGGATAACTTAGGGAGGAAGGATGGACAAAATTATCTGCACTATAGATGGCTTAGAAGTCAAAGTAAATAAGGGGATAAGCATACTCGAGGCAGCTTTGAGTAACGGTATCTATATTCCCCACCTTTGCTATCATCCTGATCTGAAACCAGGAGGAAATTGTCGTCTTTGTATAGTTGAAGTTGACGGCCGGATCCTTCCCTCCTGTCTGACAGAGGTGAGGGAAGGAATGACCGTAAAGACAAGAACCCCAGAGATAGATAGTGCGAGAAGGTCTACTGTTGAGCTCCTCATCGCCAACCACCATTGGGACTGTCGGAACTGCCCTGGAACGGGAAAATGCGGCCTGCAAAAAGTAATGGCTCGCCTGCGTACAGGTCCAAAACGGATGCGCCCATTAAGACGAGCAAAAGAGAAGCTCGATCTCGATACATCCAATCCAGTTTTTGATTACGATCCAAGTAGGTGCATCCTTTGTGGCATTTGCGTCAGAACCTGCGAAGAAATAGCAAAGATCGGTTTGATCAACTTCTTCGGTCGAGGTTACTTGACAAGGGTGGCCATTTTCGGCGACAAGTCCTTCTGCACCTCCTGCATGGAATGTGTCCGCAGGTGTCCAGTAGTTGCCTTAGTACCAAAGAAACTTTAGTTGGCGAAAGGTTCCATTTTGAGTGTACCTGTCCTTTCCTTTTGGTGGTTTATACGCACAGCTATTCCAAGCTATTTCCTTCCGAGCGCACGAGGTCTTCTTAATTTACTCCCGAGATCATCTATTGGGTGACCATTTCCCAGATACCGCAGGGGCACACACCCGCACAGAATCCACAGGCAATACATTTTTCTCCGTCTACCACATACTCGAACTGACCATCTCCCTTGTCCACCCTTTTTATAGCTCCATAGTAGCATGTTACCTCACATACGTGACAGTCGCGGCAGGTACCGCAGGAAAAACATCTCTCTGCCTCACCTAAAAGGCCTTTCCTTTTCCCGTTTTGAGTAGGGGCATAATACTCTTTTTTTATCCTCTCATAAGGGATAACTTCCTTTCTCTGGGCTTCCGGGACTTCGAGGAGAAAAGAGTGGATGTATTGGGCAACCTCCCTCCCATGTCCTATTGCATGAGTAATCAGGCCCTGTCCCGTAATATCGCCTATAGCGTAAATCTTCGGGTCTTCTGTCTGGTAGAACTGATTGACCCTGATCCATCCGTCTCTGGAAACTATCTTTTCTGGGACGAAATCGAGGTGGGGTATATCCCCAATCGCAACGAATATTAAGTCCGCTTTGAGAGAAGTGCCATCCTCGAAAAATAGCATTCTTTTCCCATGATCGTACCTTTCCACCTTCTTTGGCCACACTATGCGTACACCCCTTTTTCTTGCAATTTCGAGCTCCTTCCCGAATGCGGCCGGTCTTTGTATGTCTATGGCAGTTACGGATTTTGCTCCAAGCACATATGCCTGGGACGCAACATCCATTCCCACATTTCCAGCTCCTATGATAACAACATTCTTTCCTTTAAGATCAGGCCTTATCCCTCTGTTTATGTCTCTCAAAAAATCATAGGCTGAAATTGAAGTTTCCGAGCCTGAAAATTTCAGAGTTCGTGGTCTATGGGCACCACATGCGATAACAACCGCGTCGTGTGCATCGTATATCTCTTTGAATTTAGTTGATGTGACCCTTTTTCCAAGAAAGGTATTTGGAACGACCCTTTTAAACCTCTCAACCTCCTTCTTAAAGACCTCGTAAAGGAAACGATCTCTCGGGATGAGAAGTTCAATCTTCCCTCCAAGTGTATTCTCTGATTCGTATAGATCCACATGATGGCCTTTCAATGAAAGCTGCCAGGCAACACTCATCCCGGCTGGTCCACCTCCGATGACCGCTATTTTTCTTTCCGAAGAAATACTCGTCCTTACCGGCTCACCGATAAAACTCAACTCGCCTATTCGATTTATTCCTACCGGTCCGTCAAGGGTGCACCTCGTACAAGCGTCCATACATAGATTAGGACAGAGTTGTCCGCAGACGGTTTGCGGAAATGGAGAGTAAGAGAGAAGGAGATTAGCAGCTTCCTTTTTCTTTCCTTCTCTAACCTTGGTTAGAATCCTGTTAACCGGGATATGTGTTGGGCAAGCAAAAGAACATGGAGACAGGTATCTCTCGTTTGCCCAAACAGGCTTTGATCTTCTTAAGTCCCCGGTTACTACGTATGGGATGACAGTCCATCTCTCATGATCTATGTATTCCGCAAATATTCCTCCTTCTCCAACCTCCCTCTCCCAGAATTTTTTTCTAAACTCGGTCATGTGGACTGAATAATGCTTTTTCTTTCTTCTTTCTTCCGGCGTCAAGGCCACAAGTTTTTTCCATTCTTCCGGGCTCCTTGTGAGCTCTCTAAATAGTTCCTCTTCTTTAATGGCTTTGAGAAAATCGATCATGTTCTTCTTTAGCCATGCCCAATCGTTTTCATCCATTTCAACGAGCTTCACATCCCTCTCACTGAAGCCTTCTATTTTTCCCCTGAAATAGATTACACCCCCGACCATACCTACACAGGGTCTGTAGCCAAGGACGTTGTCGGGGTTCCTGGGATTATATCCACACACGACCGATATCCCGCCTGCCTTGAATTCGGCGAAACTATCCCCAACATCCCTGAGGTACCAGGACTGGGGAGGAGAGAATCTTGGGTTATGCTTTGTGAGGGTGTCACATCTTGCTCCACCACTTCCTTTCACGTAGAGGATTCCTTGCGCTGCCGCATTGAATCCACCATCGCCCACGTCACCGAGAACGGTTATGGAAGCACCACAATTGAGCCATCCAACGTCATTAGATGCGGAGCCTCTCACTTCTATCTCAGTTCCAAACATTCCCATCGATCCGAGTCTCTGACCAACGGGCCCTTCGACTATTACACGTATCTTTTCTTCCCTCGGCCATATCCTTCCCCCTATCCCATGCTGACCATCCGCCCTTACATAGATTTCTCTCGCCCCGGATTTTACCGAACTCTGGATCAACTCCTCAAGTACCCTTGATGGCACACGTATTCCATCAATGTTTCCGTAAATTCTTACTGTTTTGCCATCAAGCCACTCTATTGCTTTTGACATTTGAGTATGGAAGATAATTTTTTCAGCATACATAGCTAATCCTCAACCTCTCAGCCATATCCTTGTCGTCAATTGCTATAGCGTCAGACATCCCTATGGGCAACTCCGTACTCCTTCCCAATGGAGCGAATATCTTTTTCAGTTCCGTCTCGCACGCTCGAATGACATTTACCAATCTTTCCGCAACCTTTTCGGAATCTAATCTGCGGTACAGTTTCGGGTCCTGGGTAGCGATACCCTTTGGACATTTTCCAGTATTGCATAGGTTGCATCTGTTATATTCATCTCCCAGACAGCCAGCCACTGCCTGCATGAAGTATTTACTCACCTGAACAGCCGACGCTCCAAGCATGATCAAAGCGGCACAATTGGCAGCAAGATGGCCCTTCTTTCCAACACCCCCTCCTGCTATGAGCGGAAGTTCATTCTGCTTTCCCTGTTTCACAAGTTCCAGATAACAATCCCTTATATTCGAGGCTATTGGATGTCCCATCTTATCGAGAGAAACGTTATAGGCTGCTCCTGTCGCCCCATCTTCACCATCTATAGCCAAAGCTCCTGCGTACGGGCTTCTTATAAGGTTATTTAAGACCGCTAAGGCAGTTTTTGTACCAGAAATCTTAGGATATACGGGTACTCTAAATCCGAAGGCCATTGACATGGACTGAATCATCTTTGCAACGGCCTCCTCAATTGAATATTTAGTTTGATGAGTGGGAGGGGATGCGAGATCCACCCCTTCTGGCACACCCCTTATCTTTGCTATGAGCCTTATGACTTTTTGGGCCATGAGGAGACCCCCATCTCCTGGCTTTGCACCCTGTCCGTACTTGATTTCTATTGCTGCCGGATCTTCAACCATGTTCGGTATACTGTGAATGATCTCGTCCCATCCAAAGTAACCGGATGCGATCTGGAGAACAAAGTATTTGATGTACCTTGACGTAAGGAGCCTCGGAGGAACCCCTCCTTCTCCAGTGCACATAACTATGGGGATACCTTCAACCTCATTCAGATAGGCGACTCCCATTGCGAGACCCTCCCACATGGGAGGGGAGAGGGCGCCTATTGACATGGAACCTATCATTACTGGAAATATTTCGCGTACAGGGGGAATAAAAAAGTTCTCGGCCTTTAGGACAAGGCGCCCCTCTTCAAATGTTACAGGAAGCTCCTCCGGCTGAAGTAACCTCCCGAGGTAGGTTCTTATCCTGAATTCGTGCCTTTGAGCATCGAGGGCTGGGTCGGTGAGCATTGATATACGTGTGAACTTTATTCTGTCAAGTGTTGATGGGCGGGGGTCGTTCCTTCTCCCTCCTCTTCTATAAGGCTCCCCTCCCTGATTCACGTAATGGTAAAACCTGTTCCTTGGATTGTACACAGGTTCTATGGCTCCGTTTGGACAGACTATCTCGCACATTCCGCAGCCTGTGCAGTAATTTTGAATGTTACGAACCTGTTCCACGACGTGTATAACCTTCGCCTTCACTACTGGTCTTGGTACATCCCCATCGGATTCCACAACCCTTACAAGTTTTGGAGCAGGAGCTATGGCTCCGTTTGGACATACGGCCACGCACTGGCCACACCTTTTACAAAGGTTCTCCTTCCACCTTACCACGTATGGGAAATCTATAAGGGAGAAAATCTGATTTTCTATCTTCTCCATGACGGTCTCAATTCACCAAGAAATCTCCTTTTAGCTGGTTCCAGATCAAAACCTTTTCTGCCCCGTAAGGTACCATAATCATTTCATATTTCATGGGATAGATGTCTTTTTCTCGCTCCCTTTCCGGGATCACTCTATCTAATGCGCACACTTCGGAGGCGAGGCAGTACTTACCTTCGATCCCTCCCACAACGCCTGGTCTCAATTTTTTCGAATCCTGAACCATAAAGCACGTCCCTTCAGGCGTGAAACCGATCACGCAATTTGGCCCGTCTATAACGAGAAACCTAAGGGATTTCTTTATGAGAGCCAGTACATCCCTGTCCTTCCTCTTTTCCATTTCTGAATCCTTAAGAGGCGTTATTACGTCTTTGTAATACTGGAGGGGCAAGCCAAGCCTCTTTACAGTGTAGTGAAGGATATGTGTGAAAACCTCGCTATCGCTGTCATATCCTGAATAGCCAAGAAAGCCTCTCGAGGTGAGAAATTCTCTTATGGGCACAAAGGCTGTATTTTCGCCGTTTGTCATTGTTGAGAAACCCTGTATGAAAAAGGGATGACAGGCGTAAAGGTTTATGGAGTAGTTAGTGTTCTGCCTCCCCTGAGCAAGAATTATCTTTGCCTTTAGATCCTCATTTTGAAGGTTAAAAAAGTCACATAGTTCAATGGGGTCGCCCACCTCTTTTAAAGTTAATATGTCAGGATAAAAACTGAAAACGACTAAGGATTCAGCATCCTGACCCATTCTTCTTAAAAAAACTCTTGTCCTCAAAAGCAGATCATCCTTTTCTTCCTCTTTTCTCTCCAAAAATTCATCAGGATACTCGTAAACCCGCGCGAAGTAATGACCCCGCTTTCTTATGCGAGGCACGGAATTTATCTTTGGTGACCACTCGTAAAGTAGCTTGAAGCCGTGATCTTTCATAAAACTGTCAAGCAGCTCAATGCCCCTTTTGTTCCCTATCCCTGAAAGGATGGGATAATCCCTTAGTTCTGAGAATACACCCCCAAGACCCTTTAAAACAAGGCCCATACCTGACCCATCATGGCCTTCCTTCATCGTTTCAAGAGCAAGAATATTTTCTATGGGAGAAAGGTATTCCTTAGACGTTATTGCCACTAATCTGCACATCTCATCATTCCCCGTCCAAAGTCTTAAGACCTTTATCACCTTTTATAAATGAGCAGGTTATGGAGGCGAATGTGCGCCCGTAGACACCAAATGGGGGTCCTGGTACTGTTTTTGCCGCCTGAATAGCGCCTCTAAGAGTTACAACCGATAGAAGTAATTTTGAAGCGGTTCCTCCTATGCTGGCTCGTAATCGATTCACCATTCTCGTTCCCTTTAGGTGTTTTTTTACTTAGCTCGCTAACTGCAAAAAATGTACCAAGTCCCTCAAACGTTTCTAACAGGCACTAAGACGTTTTTTTGGAGCTGTGAATTAAATTTCCGGAAGGAAAGAACTAAACAAAATTGTAATCTCCTTACAAATATGTTAAAATGCTGGAGTGGATGCCCTAAAAAGAAAGAATGCGGAACTTTCAGCTCTTCTTTCGGTCAGTATGATCCTCAATTCCTCTTTGAATCTTGAGGAGAATCTTTACAATGCTATGAAGACCCTTTCTCTACACCTCGATATGAAGCGGGGGACAGTTACACTGCTCGACAGGAAGACAGGTGAGCTAAGGATAACGGTTGCATATGGTTTAACAAAGGAACAAATCGCACGGGGTAAGTACAAGATAGGGGAGGGAATCGTTGGAAGGGCTGTCGAAAGTGGCTCACCCATAGTAGTTCCAGATATCGGAAAGGAACCACTCTTTTTGAACAGGACAGGTGCAAGAATTGAAAAGGATAACGTCTCTTTTCTCTGCGTACCTATAAAAGTAAAGGACGAGATCCTTGGCGTTCTCTCGGTCGATAGAATCTTTGCCGACACAGTAACCCTTGAAGAAGATTTGAGAGTTCTGGAGATCGTGGCCACGCTCATAGGGCAGGCCATAAAGATACACAATGCCTACGAGGATGAAAAAAACGAAAAGGAACATCTGTTCCTGGAACTTAAGTCAAAACACAGTCTTCCTAACATAGTTTCTGTATCGGACAAGATGAACGAGGTTATAAAAATAGCCTTAAAAGTCGCTCATAGTAAGGCAACTGTTTTACTTCGTGGGGAGAGCGGAACAGGAAAGGAACTTATAGCCCGTGCCATCCACTACGAGGGTAGTAGATCGAAGGGGCCTTTTATTGCACTAAACTGTGCTGCCTTGCCTGAGACCCTTCTTGAGGCCGAGCTTTTTGGATATGAGAAAGGCGCTTTCACTGGCGCACAAAGTACAAAACCCGGAAGATTTGAGCTCGCAAATGGAGGGACAATATTTCTCGATGAGATTGGCGACATAAGTCAGACAATACAGGTAAAGCTTTTGAGGGTTATCCAAGAGCAAACATTCGAGAGGCTCGGAGGCACAAAGCCCATAAAGGTGGATGTGCGGATCATCGCTGCGACAAATAGAGATCTCGAAAAAATGGTGAAGGAGGGTAAATTCAGGGAGGATCTTTACTGGAGACTAAATGTGATACCGATTTTCATGCCTCCCCTCAGGGAGAGAAAGGAGGATATTCCAAGTCTGATAGAGTTTTTTCTCCGGAAATTTGGCAGGGAGTACGGAAAGGACCTTAAGATCACAGAAGGGGCATTAAGGATTCTTACAGATTACGATTGGCCAGGAAACGTGAGAGAACTCGAAAACACCATAGAGAGAATCATTGTTCTCGGAGAAAAATGGGTTATAGAAGAAGATGACATACCTTCGTATATAAGAGATGGAGCTAAAAATAGCTTAAAAGGGGGATACTCAGTCAACTCTCTCACCGAAGATATACAGACTTTTGAAAAGGAAAGGATAATAGAGGCACTCGAAAAGACCGATTTCAATAAGTCAAAAGCGGCAAGGCTGCTTGGTATAACATTACGCCAGATTGGCTATAAGATCCGGAAATACGGAATAGACAAGCAATTTAAAAGAAAAGGTGATTTAGGCCCCTAAAAGGGAGAGGGGCCTTGAATTGAAAAGATCACCAAATGGGGAGGTATCTCTCTACTTCGTATGGCTGAACCCTTATCCTATAGTCATCCCATTCGATTTTTTTGCTCTTAATCAGTTGTTCGAATATATGTTCTCCCACTGCTTCTTTCAACACCTCACTTTTTTCTGCCATTTCTATCGCTTCTATCAAGCTCCCGGGTAACTCTTTTATGCCTAAGCGCGTTCTTTCTTCCGGAGGAAGATGATAAACGTCGAGTTCCAATGGTTCAGGTAGTACATAATTGTTTTCGATACCTTTGAGACCAGCTATGAGCATGGAGGCAAAGGCAAGATAGGGGTTACAAGCAGGATCTGGCGACCTCAGTTCGATCCTTGTTGCTTTCTCTTTACCTGGTTTGTACATGGGGACCCTTATCAGCGTAGATCTGTTCCTTCTTGCCCAGCAGATGTAAACAGGGGCTTCGTATCCTGGTACAAGTCTCTTATATGAGTTTACAAGCTGGTTGAGTACGAGGGTTATCTCCCTTATGTGGGTTAAGAGCCCAGAAATGTACTTTTTTGCAACCTCTGAAAGGTGGTAGGGGTCATTTGCGTCAAAGAAGGCGTTTCTTTCACCAATAAAAAGAGATTGATGGGTGTGCATTCCGCTTCCATTTACCCCGAATATGGGCTTTGGCATAAAGGTGGCATAGACTCCATACTTCTTGGCGATTTCTTTTACGGTGACCCTGTAAGTCATGACCGCATCGGCCATCTCCAAGGCATCCATGTATCTCAAGTCTATTTCGTGCTGAGAAGGTGCCACCTCATGGTGGGAGTATTCGACCCTGATCCCCATCTCCTCAAGGGCAAGGATAGTTTCCCTTCTTAGATCCTCCGCAGCATCCAGAGGATAGTCGAAATATCCGCCCTCATCGAGTATTTCAGGTTCTCTTTCGGATCTGAAGTAAAAAAACTCAAGTTCCGGCCCCAGATAGAAATTGGTGAAACCCATCTTTTTCATCTTTTCTAACGCTCTTTTGAGGGCATAGCGGGGGTCTCCTTTATAAGGGCTTCCATCTGGTTCGTAGATATCACAGAACATTCTTGCAACGGTCTTCTCCTTTGGTCTCCACGGAAGGACGACAAAGGTCTTGGGATCTGGCACCGCGACCATATCACTCTCATCTATCCTTGCAAACCCCTTTATGGAAGAACCGTCGAACCCCATCCCTTCGTCAAAGGCGCTTTCAAGCTCATCAACATGAATTGCAAAGCTTTTCAATTGCCCTTGAATGTCTGAGAACCATAACCTGATAAATCTCACATCCTTATCCTTTACCAATTTCATCACATCATCTCTGTCTCTTGGTCTATCCATGAAAATACCTCCTTTTTTATTTTAAACTGAAGAACCTTTCATAAAACTTTTCCGCCTTGTATCTGTAAATAGGATAGAGAGATTCCGTTTTTTGCCACATTTCATCGAAATCTTCTCTGCCCTCAAACCATTCCCTTATCATGTGGGGGGTCACTTCCGGATGGAACTGCAGGCCGTATGAACCATTGAAGGAAAACGCCTGATTCTCGAAATCGTCCGAATAGGCAAGCCTTTTCGCACCTTTTGGAAGATTGAAAGTATCTCCATGCCACTGGAATACCTCCAAATATATTTGGTTTTCTGAAAAGGAGGAGATACATTCATCCCTTAGGCCATCATTCGTGATTCTTATCCCGCACCAGCCGATCTCCTCTTTCCCTGAGTTGAAGACTTCTGCGCCCAGAACATGGGCGAGAAGCTGAGCTCCGAGACATATGCCAAGTATCTTTATCCCTTCATTCAACGCGATTTTCATTCCTTCTGCGATTGTTTTAAGGAAAGGGTATTTATCCATCTCGTATACGCCCATCGGACCGCCAAGGACGATAAGGTAGTCGTATGCCCTTAGGGACAGATGAGTCCAGTTCTCTTCATAGGCTTCAATCTCTCTGAAATGTATTTTCCTTTTGTGTAAGAACTCAGATAAATTTCCAGAACCTTCATTTTTGGCATTCTTAAGGATCAGAACCTTCATTCTCAGCCTCAACTGGAAGTAAGTCCTTTTACCTTACAATTTTGTAAGATACGACAGTAATGTCAAAATGGATTCGACTATCCTTTCCTCTCATTCACGCCTTATCCACTTTGTCCGCTTTAGCATAAATCGTGCCAGTTATAGGCCTATATCTATTGGTGACTGGCATCCTCCTGTCCTTTCCAAATGCCCTTGGAGTTATCTTTATACCTAAGGGTGCCTGCCTTCTCTTGTATTCGCTCTTATCCACCATATTTAAAACCTTTTCCGCCGTGTCCCAATTTACTCCGCAATTTACAATCTCTTCGAGTTCTTTGTCCTCTTCGATATAGAGTCTTAGTATGGGGTCCAAAATCTCATAAGGGGGAAGAGAGTCCGTATCCTTCTGATTTTCTCTCAATTCCGCAGATGGTTCTTTTTTGAGAACCCTATCTGGGATAACCTTGCCTTTTGTGTTTCTGTACTGGGCGAGCGCATAAACAAGTGTTTTTGGAACATCTTTTATAACCGCAAAGCCTCCAGCCATATCTCCGTAAAGGGTTGCGTATCCCACGCTCATCTCAGACTTATTTCCAGTTGTAAGGACGAGCCATCCGAACTTATTTGAGAAAGCCATCAGAATATTTCCCCTTATCCTTGCCTGGATATTCTCTTCCGTGACGTCCTCTCTCCTGCCCTTAAAGAAAGATTCGAGAGACTCGATGTAAGATCTGAAGATCTGTTCAATAGGTATCTCAATAACTTCTATTCCAATATTTTTCGAGAGCTCATAGACATCCTCCCTCGATTCTATGGACGTGTAGCGAGAGGGCATGAAGCAGCCCTTCACGTTCTCCTTCCCCAAGGCGTCACATGCTATTACTGCCACAAGGGAGGAGTCAATTCCCCCACTCAAGCCAACTATGACCTTTTCGAAGCCATTTTTTCGAACGTAGTCCCTTAAACCTAAAAGGAGGGCTCTATATATTTCCTCCTCAACTCCAAGTTCCTCAATTGGACGAGTCGTGAAAGTGGGCCTCGGTTTTTCGGGGATCTTTTCTGTTATTTCAATCCTCCGTCCTGTGCGGTGTCTTTTAGGCGAGCCTTGATTTTTGCTCCAATCGGGGATCTTTACATCTGCGATTAAAAGTTCTTCCTCAAATTGTCTTGCCCTGGCGATTACTGTGCCATCACTCCCTAATATCATGCTTCCACCATCGAAGACGAGTTCGTCTTGCCCTCCAACCATGTTTGTATATGCAACAAAAACAGAGTGCTCCTTCGCTCTTTCCTTGAGAATCTCTTCCCTTAGCTTGATCTTTCCAACGTGGTAAGGAGAGGCGCTTATGTTGAGGATAAGGGATGCACCAGAGGAAGATTGGAGCCTTGTTGGTCCCTCCCTGAACCAGATGTCCTCGCATATATTAACCCCGAATGTCAAAGGTCCGTATGTAAATACCAAAGGCTCTCCTCCAGGCCTAAAATATCTTTTTTCATCGAAGACCCCGTAATTGGGAAGGATAGCCTTCCGGTAGATGGCGCAGACCTTTCCATTAAATGCAACTGCAGCAGCATTATAGACCCTTTCGTCCTCCTTATATATAAAACCGTAGACCGCAACTATCTCCGGTGTGTTGTAAGCTATCTCAGCCATGATCTTGAGATTGTCCTCTATGAATCTGGACTTAAGAACGAGGTCCTCAGGTGGATAACCTGTCACTGCAAGCTCTGGGAAAGAGATAATCTGAGCGCCTAAACTATGAGCCTGAGCAATATTTTTAAGTATTATTTTTTTGTTTCCAATAAGATCTCCAACCGTTGGATTTATCTGGGCCAATGAAATTCGGATCACCATGCCCATATGCTATGCAATGCACATGCCATAATAAAGGTTGCACGGAGGATAGGACAACTTCGAAAAGTTCCGACAGCGTGGGAGGCATATTTTTTCTACCCATTTTGTCCCAAAGGGAAAAAGCAAAGAGCTTGCAACTGCTGCCATTTTTATTATCATTTATATCAGCCATGAAGCTTTCAGAATGGGCGCGCCGGCAGGGGATTAGCTATCTCACCGCCTACCGGTGGTTCCGGGCAGGCAAACTCCCTGTTCCGGCACGTCAGTTGCCGAGCATCAAAAAAGCGCGGACCAACGAGCGAACGGATAAACTCCTTGAGCTATTCCAGACATTGACCCGCTACCCTCTTTGAAGCAGGAAGCGGCTGGTCATTTATTTCAACCCGATGTGAAAGAAATGACTGAGAGTTGCAGAACGGTTTGACAGATAGGGGCCATTACTGATAATCTATTTCCAAAACTGAAAGAGGTGGAAGATGAAGCGGACGTACCAGCCACACAACAAGAGAAGGAAAAGAACTCACGGGTTTCTTGTAAGAATGAGAACAAAGGCTGGAAGAAGGGTTATTAATAGGAGAAGGGCAAAAGGGAGAAAGCAACTCACAGTTTAAATGCCCTTTCAGTAATGCACGCCCCAATTATGTCTGGTTTTACTTTTAAAAAGGAAGACAGAATAAGAAAAAGAGATGTGGGTAGAAAAGTGTGGAAAAGGATTGGGGAAAGTGTACATTTTCGTATTATGGAATCTGAAAATGAGGTAGGTTTGACGAAGTTCTGCGTTGTTGCGCCAAAAAAAACGGGAAACGCCGTAAAAAGAAACAGGATAAAGAGGATTGCGAGGGAATTTTTTAGGCTGAACAGGGGGGTGTTTCCAAGAGGGAAAAACATAATGGTTAAGGTAAAAAAGATTCCAGAGAAGACGAAGATTTCGGAGCTAAAGGAAGAGTTTTTCTCGATTCTGGGAGTGAGGAGTTACAATGAAAAGGATAATAATCTTCCTAATAGATACGTATAGGAGATTCATCTCACCTTATGTCCCTTGCGAATGTAGGTACTATCCAAGTTGCTCATCATACGCAAAAGAGGCTATACAGAAAAAAGGCGTAGTAAAGGGGATTTTTCTCGCCTTAAGGAGAGTCCTTAGGTGCAACCCTCTTTATCCTGGCGGTTACGACCCTGTGAAATGATGGAGGAATTAAATGGAAAAAAGAACGATACTGGCTTTTATATTGATGCTCCTTGTGCTTTTTCTCTACCAGACCTATTTTTCTCCTAAGCCACAAGAAGTTAAAGAGAAGGTAGCAGGGACGGAGAGGGTCGAAAAAAAGGCAAAGGAAGAGAAAATAGTTCCAGAAACCCCTCTACCAAAGGCCACTGCAAAAGAGATGGTGGTAGAAAATGAAGTCTTCAAGATCACATTTACAGAGGCAGGCGGGGGGATAAGAAGCGTAAAACTGAAGAAGTACAGAGAAAGCGTTAAGGAAAACAAGGAAAAAGAGATCCTCGAGGATATAGGTCCATATTTATCAATCCCCGCTTTTAGACTCATCTCAGAGGAAAAAATCTGGCAGGAGACCTCCTGTCAAGGATATGCGAGTAATTCGCAAGTAAAGGACAAACCAGAGGAGATTACTTTTAAGTGCGATCTTTCCGATGGGGGAAAGGTGAAAAAGACTTACAGATTGTATCCTTCAGAATACGTGATCGATTTGAAGATCGAAGTGGAACCTAAGGAAAAAGGGAGGCCAGCCGTAGATATTGCCGCTTTTAGCATTAAAAGGAAGACTTACAACTTTAAAGGCCCCGTTCTATTTAACGGAAGAAGTCTCGAGCAAGTAGAAAAGATCGATAAGAAGCGTGACGTAAGGGATAGCTACAAGTACGCTGGATTAGACGAGGGGTATTTTGCAGTACTATGGGTCCCGGAGCATGAGATTCCAGATCTGACCATAATGAAGAGTGGCCCTGATCTTCCGGTCCTTAGATTAAGTCCAAAATCAGGTTCGGTCTCTGGAAGGCTCTTTTTTGGTCCCAAGAAGACGGAGGTTTTGAAGTCCCTAAATGTGAAGGCGGAAAAGATAATAGATTTCGGATGGTTTGACATAATCGCAAAGCCACTTGTGATGCTACTAAACCTTTCACACAGGATGACAAAAAATTATGGTATTGACATCATCCTTCTTACGATCCTCATCAAGATAATATTCCATCCCCTAACACTTAAGAGCTATAAATCGATGAAAGAGATGCAGAGGCTCCAGCCACAGATTATGAAGCTCAGGGAAAAGTACAAGGATAACAGGGAAAAGCTGAACCAGGAGCTTATGGAACTTTATAGAAGAAGGGGAATAAACCCCATGAGCGGTTGCCTTCCTATGCTGATCCAGATCCCTGTCTTTTTTGCTCTTTATAAGGCGCTGACCGGTGCGATAGAACTGAGACATGCCCCATTTTTCCTCTGGATAAGAGACCTTTCGGAACCTGAAGATCTTTTCTCTTTCACTTTGCTGGGTTTTTCCATCCCAGTGAGAATCTTGCCTCTTGTCATGGGAGTCACTCAGGTCATTCAGCAGAAGATGACTCCTACGGGAGGAGACCCGATGCAGGAAAAGATCATGCTCTTTATGCCGATATTTTTTACCTTTCTGTTCTGGGGCTTCCCATCTGGGCTTGTCCTTTACTGGCTGGTAAATAACGTGGTTTCCATATTCCAGCAGCTAATGATAAATAAAAAAGTGAGGTGAGGAGGAAGAAATATGGATTACGTCGAGGTGGAAGGTAAAACTTATGAAGAAGCTGTTAAGAAGGCATGTGCTGAATTAAAAGCAAAAGAAGAAGATTTAGACATTGAAGTCAAAGAGATCGATACAAAAGGAATACTCGGCATTCTTGGTTCGAAGAGGGTTAGGATAATTGCCCGATTGAGGGAGCAAGGAGAGGGAGAAACTCCGGAAAAATACGGGAGGAATTTCCTAAGAACGATCACAGAGATGATTGGCATCCCTTCTGAAGTGAACGTGAGAAAGGTTGGGGATAGGCTAGTTTTCAGTCTATCAACGAAGGAGGGGGGCATTTTTATCGGAAAAAATGGGGAAGTTATGGAGGCCATTCAGTTCATACTGAGGCTTGCGATCGCAAAGAGATTCAAGCATAGCTTCAAGCTTCTTTTCGACATTAACGGTTATAGGGAGAAAAGAAAAAAAGCGTTGATCGATCTGGCAAAAAAACTGGCTCAAAAAGTAAGAAAAACAGGAAGACCTGTAAAGACAGCCCCGCTTAATGCATATGAGAGGAGAGCTATTCACACATATTTCAAGAACGATAAAGGAATTCAGACTAAAAGCGAGGGGGAAGGTCCAACAAAAAGGGTAGTTATAAGCTTGAAGAGGGAAAGAAGTAAAGAAGATGAAAAGAGATGAGACGATCTGTGCCATATCCACACCCCCAGGGGAAGCTGGAATAGGTATCGTCAGGATAAGCGGGGAATCCTCTTATCCTATCCTCAAAGCTATATTCAGGCCAAAAAGAAGAGTTAGGTGTTTTAAGTCTCACAGGTTTTACCTCGGGAACATCGTCGATCCGACTACAAAAAAAATAATAGACGAAGTCCTGGTGGTCTACATGAGAGCGCCAAAGACATACACACGGGAGGACATAGTAGAGATTCATTCTCATGGTGGATACTTTATCCAGCAGAAGATACTTTCACTGATCATCGATCAAGGAGCGAGATTAGCAGAGCCAGGGGAATTCACAAAAAGGGCTTTCCTTAATGGAAGAATAGACCTTCTGCAGGCAGAATCTGTGCTGGCCCTAATACAGAGCGAAAGTGAAAAAGAACTTGAGTGTGCTTTAGCTCAGCTTGATGGAAAGCTTTCAAAGAAAATGTCCCAGATAAAGGATCTGATAAAGAATGCTCTTGCCCTTGTTGAAGCGAAGATCGATTTTCCAGAAGAGGATGTGGATGTAAACCCAAAAGAGATAATAGGGATTCTGAAGGAGGCAGACCGGAACATCTCGTATCTCTTAGATTCGTACAGTGCGGGGAGGATGATAAAGGAAGGGTATCTCGTATTAATTGTGGGAAGAACGAACGTAGGTAAATCGAGCTTACTCAATGAGATAGTTCTAAAGGAAAGAGCGATCGTTACCCCCCTACCCGGAACAACGAGGGATCTAATTGAAGATGTTATAAGGGTAAACGGGATAAAGGTAAGAATAGTGGACACCGCAGGGATCAGGGATCCGAGAGACGTTGTGGAAAAGGAAGGGATAGAGCGGGTGAGAAAAAAGATTCCCGAAGCAGATCTGATATTATGGGTTATCGATGGTTCTCAGAGGATAACGGAGGAAGATTTGCGCATCTACGGGGAGATAAAAGACCGGGAAGTAATAGGCGTAGTCAATAAGATAGATCTGGAACAAAGGATAGATTTGAATTTTTTTAAAGAAAAAGATATCCCTTTTGTTAAAACCTGTGCTTTGACAGGAGAGGGTGTAGAAGAACTGAAGAATTTGATATATGATAGGCTCCACAGTAAATCTCCTAAAAAAGAGAGACTGGTGATCACAAGTCTCAGACACAAGAATGCTCTGGAAAAAGCAAGAGAGTGCATAAAAAAGGCGCTTACGGGTATCGAAGATGGCGTACCCGAGGAATTCACAGCTTTTGAGCTGAGAGAAGCTTTAAACACGATAGGAGAGATCCTGGGGGAGGTATTCAATGATGAAATCCTTGAGGAGATATTCAGCAGGTTCTGTATAGGGAAGTAGTTATGAAACTCAAGTTGGATCATATAGGTTTTGTGACAGACGATAGAAGTAAGATCGAAGAGGTTCTAAGAAAAATCGGGGTTCCATCTATAACTAAAGATGTCCCCGATCCTTTGCAAAAAGTTTCAGCGTCTTTCGCTGCTTTTGGGGAAAAAGACGGTGTTTACCTGGAGATCTTGACTCCTACAGACGAGACATCTCCTATTATGAACTTTCTTAAGAAAAAGGGACCAGGACTCCATCATCTCTGTTTCGAGGTGGATGACATTGAGAAAGCGAGAAAGGAGCTCGAAAGCGCAGGATTTAAAGTCGTCTGTGAACCAGTTGAATGCGAGGCGTATGACATAAACCTCCAAAGGAACCCAAAGAAGAAAACCAGGATAGCCTTTTTCTTCATTCCAAATTTAATCCTCTTTGAACTGATTGAAAAGGGTTAGGTCTCTATTCTTATCTGTGGCAGACTCGTCTTTTTAAAAAGGGAGATAAAGAAGTAACAGGCCAAGATAAGTACGTAATAAGTAGCGATAGAAGAGACAAAAAAACCCAGATACGGTAGGCGAATTAGCTTTTTTGCAACGTAGAATCCCAAAAGAACGCAAATGTAACCCGAGACGTAGGATGTGGAGACCTCCTTTATCCCTTTAAGAATCTCTTCGTAATGGAAGGCTCTTTTGATATCGAGGTACTCAACGTAGACGGATAGGGCAAAGGGCAACGGAAATGTGAAGAGCAAAAAAACGGGATAGGAGATTTGCATTGACAGTTTTCCAAAGAAACCAATTATCCCTGACATAGTGGAAAGAAAAAAACCGGTCGAAAAGATGAAAAATGGGATGGCTTCGTAAAGCACACATATGAGGATTATCCGTATACCTTCCATCCATATCTCAGACTTCTTTTCCCACGTGGGCAGTCCTATGCTCCCGATCATTAGCACCCTTGCCATTTTGGAGAGATAGCCGAGAGAGAAGAAGTTAAGAACAGGGATGTAAATTACTGTTCCGGGAATTAGCCATCTCAGGACATACCTGGAGTTGAAAGTGAATTTAACGAATTGAGTGAACTCCATTTTTTTATTTCTCTTTCTTTAACGAGGCGATAAAGTCCAGAAGAGGCTCCATCGTATAACCTGTCATTCCCCCATCTAATACTATAGTTTCTCCGTTTATGTAGCGTGCATCCTCACTGGAAAGGAAAAGAATCAGGGATACAAACTCAGTCACTTCTGCCATCCTTAGAAGAGGATTCCTTTTGGAAAGGAACTGAACGAAGATATCTTTCTTTATTAGGTTTTCGTTCATCCCACCCTTTACGAACCCTGGCGCCACGGAGCACAGCGTAACACCGTATTTTCCCCATTCGTGGGCGAGCATCCTCGTCATAAGGATTATGGCTCCCTTGCTAAGAGCATATGGCAAAAACCCCTTTTCTCCAAAAAGACCCGCTTGCGAAGACACGTTGATAATCCGACCGCCGCCTTGCTCGATCATCTTCTTCCCAAAAAGTTGGGTCACGTAAAATGTCCCTTTGAGATTCACATCTATTGTTCTATCAAAATCCTCTTTCTTTAAGCGCTCCGCTGGTAAAAGGGCATTTACAATCCCCGCATTGTTTACGAGAATGTCTACTCTTTTCTTTCTTCCAACAAAGTCATCGACAATTTCCTCCATTCTCTTATAGTCAGATATATCCCCCTCGTAAACGGCAAGCCCACTATTCTCACCGGATTCTCTTACGAGTTTCTCGAGGGAATTTCCGTCTCTACCGACTACACCCACTTCTGCCCCCTCTTCCAGAAATTTTAGGGTAAGTGCTTTCCCTAAGCCTTTTGATCCACCTGTTATAAAGACGACCTTATCCTTGAATCTCATATTTCCCCTCCGTATAAGAATCTTATTCGTTCGTCGAACTTTCTCACCAAATCCTCATCATTTATCAGTTCCTCCCCAGTGACTTCCTTCCAAACATCGGCCCTCTCCATGCATAGGTAGATGAAAAGGTTATTTTCTTTCTCTTTAAGATGATCATATAAAATCTTGTAAGCTCTTATCCTATCTTTCTTCAAATACCTGAACTTTCCATCCTCTCCCCTCACGAATTCTCCTGATAGAAGATTCTTCCTTTTTTCCTCAAGTAAAAGGTCGAGTAGTTTTTTTGGGAATCTGAGCATTCCCAGACTGACCCATATAACTCTTTTTAGATCGATTGTTCTTGATATTTCCTCTATCATGAGCTCGTAGTCCCTTTCAAATCCGGGATATACCACTATTGGATCAAAGTGTAAACCTACGTAGCATCCTATGTCAATGGCCTTCTTAAGGGTTTTAAGCCTTTTTCTAAGCGGGCTCGTTCTTTTTTCTTCGCTTTCTATGATTTTTTGAGGGGCGAGAGAAAAGGAGATGACTACGTACTTGTTAAGATAAGGGAGAAGATGGTCAATTGAGGCCCACTTGGATTTGAGCTCAAAAATGGCCCTTTTTTCGTTTCCAAAGAACTGAACAAGTGGAATATTCAACTTAAGTCTTCTATCCAGTGCGAGGCTATCAGAGAGTTCACCTGTTCCGAATCGGAGAATGTGGTCTTTCTCATTTCTTATCCTCTCCCTTATCTGGGAGATCACGTAGTCAGTATCATTTACAACCCTTATCTCTCCGTGGTTCAGATAGCATCTCAGGATGCAGTAGGAACAGAAGAGGATACAACCTTCTATAAGGTCAATCGTCTTATACCCGCAGCATATGTGATACTTCGTACCAGGACAGTCCCTTACTACCTGCCCTTTTCCCTCAGTGAATCTTACCCCTTGTGAGCTCAAAAATCTTATCAAAATCACCCCTTCTTAGCGCAGAGTTTAATTTTTCCAGGACATCCCTTATTTCTTCGGGTCTTTTCGCTTCTATTTCTACTCTTACTTCCTCTCTCTCAAAAAAAGGATCTGTTCTTACTTTAACGTTTGGAGGAAGTGCCATTTCTGAAAGACATTTCCTAAGTCGGTCCTCCATGTCCGAAAGCCCGGGTGAAACCTTTTTTTTCATTATGCTTATTGCGTCTTCAAGGTTCTTTACTTTCAGTAGTACATGAAAAGGTATCTCTCCAAATTTTGTCTCCCACAGTAATGCACACTCAAGAAACTGCCTAAGTGAACTTTCCGTTATTCTTTTGTCCTTGAGGAATGAGACTATGAGGTCCCTGTTTTTCGGAGCCAGACAAAAAAAATAGCCTATAGTTTTCATGGAGAGAGAATTGTTCAAGAAGAAGAGTTTTGTCCTTCTATCCTGCTCCGCAATTTTAAGACAAAGATTTCCTATTTTCTTACTTTTCCCAAGACCTACGAACTCCATTACCTCCTCTATCTCTTTTTCCGTGAAGCCTATACAAGACATCTTAGATATGGCGATTGCTTTTTCCACCAGGTTGAGACCCCTTGAGTGATTATTGAGGATGGAAGTAAGAAGGGCTTTTTTTGGGGGAAGGTTTAGTATGTAGGCAGGGATAGATTTTCTACTCGATCTTATGGCGTATTTTAACCTTCTAAACCCGTCTATGACCTTATACGGTATTTCGGCGAGGACTAATATGGGGTTTATGATCCCCGTTTTCTCTAATATTGACTCAAGGAGAGAACTATCTTCGGGGAAGGAGATCCGGTATTCGAAGTCACTGACGTCAATACGCTCAATGCTTATGTTCTTTAGATCACCATTCTCTTTCAAACCTTTTTCTCAGTCTAAAGAGTGTGTGTCAAATCGTAATCTTTAAAGAAGTATTCGAGATTTTCGTCTTCCAAGAATTCATCGATAGAGATTTCCTTTGTTACCACACTACTTCCGCACTCGGGACAAAAGATGTTTTTGCTGTCAGAGGAGTAGAATGTGAATCCGCACATACTACAGATGTACTCTTCTGGAAAATTTTTCACTTTTCCTCCTTCGTATATTCCGAAGATTTTTTTTGACCGAAGAGGAGATCTCAACTTGTCCAATCAAAATTATAAGTCCCGGTCATGAAAAAATCAATAGAAATGTCCCTGGGGTGCCTGAGACGGAGATTAGGAAAAATGGTCGCTTAAAACTTAGCTTATATGCTTTTACGCCTTTTAGACACAAAAATACCAAAAAAAACAAAAAAAATACCATACAGTTCGCTCACTTACTGCGAAAATAAGAAAAAAAAGAAGGGAGGTACTATCATGAAACGTTTAGTATGCCTATGCTCTTTGACTGCTTTTCTCGTTTTATGCATCCTTGTAGCCCCATCATTCTCTCAAAAGACGGCAAAGGGGCCCTATGTGATTGGAGGCATCTTTCCTTTAACAGGTTACCTGTCATGGCTGGGCGAGTATAAGAAAAAAGGGTCTGAATTGAAAGCGGAATTGATCAACGAAGCAGGGGGCGTAGATGGGACTCCGTTAAAGCTTGTTGTGTACGACGATCAATCATCTCCTGAACAGGCCGCTAAAATTGCCCAGAGGCTCATAAGCAAGGATGGCGCAGTCTTCCTTATAGGAACAGCGAGCGTTCCGATTTCAGGAGCAGTCGCATCAATTGCTAACAAGGAGAAGGTACCAGCCATAATAGGCTCAGGTTATGAGGTCGATCCTAAAAAGGACAAATACGTCTTCAATACGGCTCATAAAACGGATTTCGCAATCGCAAGGCCTTTCGAGTACTTCAAGAAAAGTGGAATGACGAAAGTGGCGCTACTTATGCCAATCGGTTCACTTGGAGAGCTTGGAAGTAGGCTTGCAAGGAAGTATGCTCCCTCATATGGAATTACGATTGTTGGGGAAGAGAAGTTTGATATAAAAGCACCAGATGTTACGGCTCAGCTGGCGAAGCTCAAGACTCTCAACCCTTCTGCCATATTCTCCTTCTGTACCGGTGAACCGGCAGCTTTAGTAGCGAGGAATATGGCTCAGCTTGGCATGAAGATTCCACTTCTCGTTTCGCACGGTAACGCAAACCCTGGTTTCCTGAGACTCGTAAAAGACATAGATGTACCAATCCTTGTCCCGTCAGGGAGGGCGACCCTTCCGAACGAACTTCCGGACAGCGATCCCTGTAAAAAGGTAATAATTGAGTTCAGTAAGAGACACGAACAGAAGTACGGAGAGCCAGCAAACTACTATTCTGCAGAAATGGTTGATGCGGTTGCCATAATAGCGGAGGTGATAAAGAGAACGGGTTCGAGAGAGGGAGAGAAGTTGGTTAAAGGGATTGAAAATTTGAAAAACTTCGTTGGCATGCAAGGAGTTTACAAGTTCTCTGAGGACGATCACCACGGCACCGCCCTTGAAGACATGATGGTTTTGACCATAAAGGATGGGAAGTGGAGGCTATTGCACAGGTGATTAACTCATGAGTGATTTTTCTTACCTTGTCCAGTTCTTCTTTTCAGGCCTCACCTCGGGGAGCATTTATGCTTTGATAGCCGTAAGTCTCGTAATAGTTTACAGGGCGTCACAGCTCATATGCTTCTCTCAGGGTGAGTTTTACGTGTTTGGGGCGTTAATAATGGCCAGCCTTTTGATGAAAGGGATCCCCCTTTTAGCTGCCTTTCTTTTATCCCTTCTTTCATCTGTGATAATGGCTGGTTTCATCCAGTACATTGTGATAAGAAGGTTACTTAAAAAACCCATCGGGATGCTCATAGTCATGACCATAGCGATTTCCCTTGCCCTTAGAGGGTTCGCTCTTCTAATATGGGGAAGGGAATCCTATGTGGTCCGCCCCTTTTTTCAGGTTGCTCCGCTCAGCTTTGTAGGTGCCACATTACCTTCTCAGGTTTTCTTGATAATGGGAGTGACAGCACTCGTTCTCCTTTGTTTATGGCTTTTTTTCGAAAAGACGTTGATCGGACTGGCCATGAGAGCGTGTGCAGAAAATCCGGATGCTGCAAGTCTCATGGGGATAAATGTACACAGGATGTCGCTCTTTGCGTGGATGTGGGGGGGAGCTATAGGAGCCATTTCGGGAATGGTTGTGGCTCCCCTTCTTTTCACCCAATACACGAGCGGAATCATGCCGATGGTAAAAGGGTTCATCGCCATGTCAATTGGTGGTTTGACAGGTATTTCAGGAGCGGCTCTGGGCGGCTTTCTTCTGGGATTAACTGAAGCGTTCACAGTAGGTCTTGTATCTTCGAGATTTTCCGATGCGATCGTTTTCACAATTCTCATAATTGTTCTCATTTTTAAACCCAGCGGTCTTTTTGCGAGGTCTCAGTGAATATTAGGCGAATTCTGACAAATCCCTATCTTATTCTATGTCTCAGTGTTCTCATTGCTCCTTTTGTTTTTGCGGATAAATCCGCATATGTGACTGGGGTGCTTATCTTTTGTGCTGTATATACGATATTGACTATTGGGCTTGACCTTCTCATGGGATATACCGGGCAGATCTCGGTTGGACACGCTTCCTTTTTTGCCATTGGTGCATACGTGTCAGCGATTCTTACTACCAGGTACGGCCTTTCCCCTTTGGGGGCAATGGCCTCTGGTATGGTTTTAAGTGGAATCCTCTCATGGGCAATTGGGCGACCAGTTCTTGCTCTGAAGGAATACTATCTTGCTATGGCCACTCTTGCATTCAATGAGATAGTCATAAGTTTAATTATAGGGCTCGAGGGACTGACAGGAGGGGCTTCAGGTATAAGAGATATTCCCCCTTTTGCAATATTTGGAGTTAGTTTTAAGCATCATCTCCTTTACTACTACCTTGTTTGGCTGATTACCATTTTTGTCATTGTACTCAGTCGGGCAATCGTTAATTCCCCGGTTGGTCGCGCTCTTTCTGCCATTCATGGAGACGAGATAGGTGCGAGAGCCTTTGGAATAGACTGCACTAAGTACAAAACCGGTATATTTGTTATTGTAAATGTGTTTGCATCTTTGGCAGGCTCTCTTTATGCCCATTTCATCGGTTTTATTGCACCTGATGATTTTCAGGTGGGAACCTCAGTAAGTTTGCTTGTTATGCTTTATCTCGGCGGGATAGGCACTATTTGGGGACCCGTGATTGGTGCCTGTTTCCTAAAAATTCTGCCCGAGATAACTTACCATTTTAAGGACTATGAACTTCTGGTCAATGGTCTTATACTTGTTTTCGTTCTAATTTTTCTTCCAGAGGGACTGTACGGCACGCTTAAAAAGATAACTAAAAGGGCTGAAGGTTAGGTTGAAAGTGGATGGCACAATCCTTAAAGTCACCGGCGTTACAAAGAACTTTAAAGGCCTTCGGGCCTTAGATGGTGTCAGTTTTTCTGTTCGAAAAGGGATGATAAAAGGCCTCATAGGCCCAAATGGGGCAGGGAAGACCACTCTCCTCAACATAGTTAACGGCATAACAAAGCCAGACAGCGGAAAAATTCTTTTCAAGGAAAAGGATATAACGGGTCTGAGAGCAGACAATATCTCCCGCCTCGGAATAGGGAGAACATTTCAGATAGTAAGGCTTTTCAGCGCAGGTGGGCTAAGTGTGATTGACAATGTACTCATTGGAGCCCACAGTGTTTTGAATCCTCGTATTCTGGACCCGATCTTCTTCAGAAAAAGGCTTTTGAAAAAAGAGGCTGAAATGAGGGAAAAAGCATCCCTTTTACTCTCCTTCGTCGGACTCAAAGGTATGGAAGGAAGACCGATAAATTCCTTGTCTTTTGGAAGTCAAAGGCTGGTGGAACTTGCCCGGGCGCTCATGTCCGACCCAGAAATTATACTTCTGGATGAACCGGCCTCAGGTCTCAATGATTTTGAAGTAGGTCATCTTAAGGAGATAATTATTTCTCTTAGAGAGAAAGGGATGACAGTCCTTATTGTGGAACATAATATAAAACTCGTTATGGAAATATCTCACGAAGTTGTAGTTCTTAACTTCGGAAAAAAGATCGCCGAAGGCACACCCTCTGATGTAATAAGTGATAAAAACGTGCTCGAGGCCTATCTTGGGAGCAAAGAGAAATGGATGAAAGTGTAATACTTGAGGTGAAAAGCCTGTGCTCCGGATACGAAAGTGGCATAGTTCTTAGGGATGTGAGCCTACATGTGGATAGAGGAGAAATCGTGTGCCTTCTTGGGGCAAATGGGGCAGGGAAGACCACTCTTTTAAGAACGATATCAGGGCTTCTTGAGGTAAAAGAGGGAGAAGTCTTTTTTCTGGGTAAAGATATAAGAGGGTCAAGACCACACACAATAGCAAGACTTGGGATAAGCCATGTTCCCGAAGGAAGACAGATATTTACGGAGCTCACGGTTTTACAGAATCTTCTCATAGGTACTTATCGGAGAAATATGAAGAAGAGTGAGATTTCCGAATTACTCGAATACTGCGTAGAGCTTTTCCCCATATTAAAAGAAAGGAGAAACCAGAAAGCAGGCGCGTTAAGTGGGGGTGAACAACAGATGCTTGCAATCGCAAGGGCTCTTATGTCCAGACCTACGTTACTTCTCTTAGACGAGCCCTCCCTGGGATTGGCTCCTCTTGTTGTCGATAAAATAATGGAAGTCATAAGCGGATTAAAAAAAAGAGGACTTTCCATACTTATGGTCGAACAAAATGTAGACGTATCCCTCGATATAGCGGACAGGGCTTATATCCTCCGCACAGGAAGAATAGTCATTGAAGGGACAGCCCAAGAACTAAAAGCGAATGAGGATATAAAAAGATCATACCTTGGGGTATAATACGCAAGAAGGAGGAGAATATGTATTACGATCCGGATTTAAACAATCACGGATTGCCACACAACCCATATAAGTCGTGTGTGATTCCAAGACCAATAGGCTGGATCTCCACGATAAGTCCTGAGGGGATCCACAATTTAGCGCCCTTCAGCCAGTTCCAGAGCCTCAACTTTGATCCCCCATACGTGCTTTTCTCTGCCAATCAAAACACTAAGGGACAGAAGAAGGATACAATCTTGAATGTTGAGCGGACAGGTGAGTTCGGTTACAGCATGGCCACATGGGAGCTGAGAGAGAAGGTCAATATCAGCGCAATGGAGATTCCACCGGAAGTGGATGAATTTGAACTTGCAGGACTCTCGAAACAGCCGTCCGTAAAAATCAAACCTTGTCTTGTCAAGGAGTCTCCTATAAAATTTGAATGTGTGCTTTACCAGATTATAAGAATCCCTGGAAGGGGACTCATGGGTACGATTGATATTGTGATAGGGAGGGTAGTGATGGTTCACATAGATGACTCTGTCATAGGAAAAGATGGCAAAATAGACGTTTTGAAAATAAGACCAATTGCAAGACTTGGCTATTATGATTACACTACTGTGGATTCCCTTTTTGAGATGATAATACCAGGAGAAAATGAAAGACTGATAAGAGGGATGGAAGGTGAAAGATAGGGAGTTTTTTTCTGAAGATGCCTATCTGGTAGGGGGGATTTTTTCACTTACCGGTTATTTATCGTGGTTGGGTGTTTACAAGAAAAAGGCAGCGGAACTTAAAATCAGGCTCATAAATGAAAGAGGAGGTATAAACGGAAAAAAACTGAAACTGGTTTATTTTGATGATCGCTCCTCTCCAGAGGTTGCCACAAAACTTGCGGAAAGACTGATCTTGAAGGACAAAGTCGTGGCTATAGTTGGCACAGCCTCAGTACCTATCTCCCTTGCTGTAGCAAGAGTAGCAAATAGATACAGAGTTCCATGTTTCGTGAGTTCAGGATATCTCATAGACCCTCTTCGTGACATCTTTGTCTTTAACACAGCACACCGGACAGAGATCGCAATATTGAAGGCTTTCCGGCTTTTTCGCGAGTCTGGAATTAAAAGATTAGGACTTCTTATGCCTTACGGATCTCTCGGAGATGTGGGCTCTTATCTTGGAAGACTCATCGCGCAAGCCTTGAAAATGAAAATAGTCACAGAGGAAAGATTTGAGATTGGAACGAAGGAGCTAAGCGATTCTGTAAGCCGTGTCATCTCTTTGCGGCCCCAAGCGATATTCTCATTTGTGACAGGTCTACCAGCTTTCTGGGTAGCGAAGACACTGGAGAATATGGAAATAAATCTTCCGCTGCTTCTATCCCATGGAAATGCCTCACCAAAATTTTTCAGATACGTGAGGGACTTAAAAAGCCCCATCTTCGTTCCTTCAGGAAAGACGATGATGGTAGATTGGATCCCAGAGACCGATCCGTCAAAAAATATCATACTCGATTTTCACAGGCACCATGAGGCATATTTCGGAGAGCCTGCAAATTATCATTCTGCAGAGCTTGCTGACTCGATAGATCTAATTTGCGAAGCTTTGCGAACTGGTGCGGCAAATCCTGAAGAAGTCAAGGAGGCTGTTGAGGGAGTAAGAAATTTTACAGGGATGCAGGGCGTTTACACTTTTTCAAGAAACGACCATTACGGCACCCATCCTGCGGACATTGTCCTATTAAAGGTTGAAAACGGGAAAACGGGGATCCAGAAAGTGCCGTCAGATGATCTCTTAGCCGAGGAGCTTTCCGAGCGTAAAAAGGATTCATTGCTGACAAAAATAACTGGAGTATTACTTTCTGATACTTTTGTTCCAAAGGAAGGACGTGGCCAGAGGATTGAAGAAGAGATAAACCTCCTCTCATCCGAAGAATACTTAAGATTGAAAAAGGATCTTTCTGAGGCGCTTTCTCGTGTTGACGAGATAAGGGCGAGAAGCTCTCTAAACGAGATCTTGATCTATATACATAGAATCGATGATCAAGAAGTTTTGCGAATAGTTACTCTTGAGGTTGCCTTCGTGCTTATGGATTTTCCAAAAAGAGTAGGAGATGAAAGGGAGATGTCACGGATTAGGAAAGACTTTTTCGAAAAAGTACTGCAAGTAAAGGACAAGTCGGACTTTCTCAAGCTACTATTGGAGCTTTACAACTCTGTGATCTCTTATATTTTAAATGGTCTGAAATCCATGGATTTGATTTCCCGTCTCATCTTCTTACTTAATGGAGAAGCTCAAGAGAATGTGACGGTAAAGATGATTGCAAAAAAGGCAGGGTTCAGTCCCTCCTATCTTTCGCACAGGATAAAAAAAGAGTACGGATTAACGGTAAAGGAGCTAATAAGGCGCGTAAAAATCAATAATGCACTTGGATTACTCGCTTTCTCAGATCAGTCTATAGGCAGAATTGCTCACGAGGTTGGCTTTAGCGACCAGAGTTACTTCACGAAGGTTTTTAAAAAATACACCAAAATGACCCCTAAAGCGTTTAGGAGGGATCCGGAGAGAAACTTCAGGCGCTTTAAAATGGTTTTGCAACCTGCGTTAAGGAAAGAACCTCATAGTTAGGACGTTGCATAACTAAGTTTGGCATAGGAACTTTAAAGAAACGCTTATGAGATCTCAGGAACCTCTTCAAACCAAAAGAGGAAAACATCTATCTTTCATTCCCCAGTTTTTCACTTACATGGGCTTATGAAGCGATACGTGATCTTTTCTTCCCTAGCTTTAGGCCTTCTTATGCATTCCATCGACATGACGATTGTTGCAACTGCATTCCCACAGATTGTAAAAGACTTAAAAACGAGCGTTATCTGGGCCGGATGGACAATCTCGATCTATATGATAGCTATTACCTGCTCTATGCCCCTTCTCGGGACGCTAAGCGATACTTTAGGAAGAAAAAAAGTCTATATGTTTTCTGTCATCCTCTTCACCCTAAGCTCATTTGCCTGTGGAGTTGCGCCGAATGTTTACACTCTGATCTTATTCAGGTTCTTGCAGGGTATTGGAGGTGCTTGTTTTCTCCCATCGGCCGCGGGTATGGTAAGTGATCTTTTTCCAGAGGAGAGGATGCGGGCAATAGGTTTTTTCACGAGCATCTTTCCAATAGGTGGAATAGTGGGGCCAAATGTTGGAGCGTGGATAGTCGAAAACTTTTCATGGAGGTATGTATTTTTTATAAACATACCTATTGGGCTGACAGTGGCCACACTCATATACTTCCTTGTTGAAGAATCGAGGAAAAAATCGGATCCGCAAGTAGATTATAAAGGTGCGGCCCTTTTTCTTCTTACGATTTTGCTCTTTATGCTCGGTCTCAACTTGTTTGCTGGTAATTTGCAGGGATTGGGGCCGTATATTGCAGTCTTTTCCCTTATACTCAGTGCTCTTTTTTTCTATCTCTTCATGATTGAGGAGAAGAACTTCCCGTCCCCTCTGATAGATGTTTCCCTCCTCAGATCAGCACCCTTTCTCTCTGCAAACATCTACAACATGGTTATGGGGATCTCAATATTTGCAGTTTTTTCATTTATACCCTTCTTTGCGTCTTCAGTACACAGACTTTCAGCTTTTAGAAGTGGTGCTATTCTCACATCGAGAGCGTTAGGGACCATTCCTGCTTCCTTCATAACAAGCCTTCTTTTGAAAAGAGTAGGGTATAGGAAGCCAATGCTGATAGGCCTTACAATGATTGCCATATCAACTGCCCTTCTTTCAGATTACGATCTAAGGGTTTTCAAGTTCTTCAATTTAAACGCGAGCATCATTTACATTCTCGTGGGGCTCATATTTCTTATGGGAGTCGGTGCGGGTATAGCACTTCCAGCATCGAACAATGCGTGTATAGAGCTTATGCCTCATAAGGTCGCAACAATAACAGGGCTTAGAGGCATGTTCAGGACAGTGGGAGGATCTATTGGAATCTCTCTGATAGGTGTAGTAATCCACTTTTCCTCATCATATTCGGAAGCATTCAGGATAGTATTCATCGGATGCGGGATTCTCCTTATTCTCTCAATACCCCTTATTTTTTTAATGCCAGAGAGGAAACATATCCCTTCTGAGAGACGGGAAAAAGAATTCATACTTTCCGATTCTTAGCCAATTTTCACAGAATCTCTATAGGGCCTATCTATATTGACACATCTCTCCCCCCATGTGCTATCATCTCACTTAGACAAAATCTATGTTCCAAGCAAAATTGAAAAGGCTTTTTACTCCCCGCTCTATTGCTGTCATAGGAGCATCAGAAACTTTCGAAAAGCTTGGCTACCACGTGATGAAAAGCCTCATAAAGGGCAACTACAGGGGATCTATCTACCCTGTCAATCCCAATCTGAAAACCGTCTGGGGCATAAAGTCGTATAGCTCAGTATTGGATATAGATGGACCTATTGACCTTGCGATTATAGTTGTGCCCGCAAGGACCGTACCAGAATTGCTTGACCAGTGCGGAAAAAAAGGAGTAAATGGAGCTGTACTTATAACGGCTGGTTACAGAGAAATAGAACAGGATGAGGGCAGGATTCTCGAGGAAGAAATAAGGAGAATTTCAAAAAGATATGAGATTCCAATAATCGGTCCAAATACCTTTGGATTTGTAAATCTGACAGATAAGATAAATGCCTCATTCACCTTTGAATTTTCTCTTATCAAGGAAGGGGGTTTAACCCTCGTAAGTCAAAGCGGAGGTTTCTGTCATCTCATAGGATTCCTTGCGATTGAAGAAAGAATGGGAATGGCAAAATTGATGAGCCTCGGAAACAGAGTCAATGTGGACTTTCCAGAGGCTATAAGGTACTTCCTCGAGGAGGACGAGGCAACAAAGGTAGTAGCTCTTTACATCGAAGGGATCGATGAACCGAGAAGGCTCTTCGAAACGATTGAGAAAGCCAGGAAAAAGAAGCCTATCATCGCTTACAAGGCAGGGAGGAACGAAAAAGGCGATGCTGAAAGTAGATTCCACACTGGAAGCCTCGCTGGAAACTACCGGATATGGAAAGGTGCTTTTAGACAGTGGGGAATAGTAGAGGTTATGGATTCTCTGGAACTCATAGATACTGCGAAGGTAATCGATACATGCCCTCCTATGATGGGTAACCGGATCGCGGTCCTTTCTGGACAGGCTGGTCCCGGAATAATAGCGGCAGACGCTCTTGAAAAAGAAGGCTTGAAACTCTCAGTCTTTTCAGGAAATACCCAGAAAAAGATAGATGAACTACTCCCACCCCTTGCCATAAGGACGAACCCTGTGGACATGGGACCTGCCTGGTACAGCCCTCAAACTATACTGAATATTCTCAAAGTCGTTTCAGAGGATGAAGGAACTGACGGCATCTTATTTATTAACATGTTTGCCTCTGCTAATTTGAAGCTTTTAAGCGAAATGGATAGAATCTTAAAAGAAATAGAGCCCTTTAAAAAGCCTGTCATTGCCTGTCTATGTGCTCCAGCCGGCATATGGGATGAGGAAATAAAAGATATAGATGGGAAAAATGGGATCGCTGTAATCCGTACTCCTGAGAGGGCAGCAAAAGCTATGGCGAACCTTTACAAGGTCTATAGGATGAGTGAATAAATGGGTGATCTTCTGCTCGGAATTGAAGCTCTTCAATTTCTGAAAGAAGAAGGTTTTTCAGTTCTCGAAAGTAGAATCGCAAAAGAAGAAGAGGAGGCAGTAAGAATTGCAAAAGAGATAGGCTTTCCTATTACCCTTAAGATTTCATCAAAAAGAGTTCTGCATAAGACAGAGATTGGGGGCGTAAGGACAGGTATAATAGATGAAGGAGGGGTGAGGAAGAACTTTAATGATCTTCTTGAGCAACTCTTTATCTCAATTGGCAAAGAATGTGTCGAAGGAATAATAGTTCAGGAATCGGGAAAGGGTTTTGAACTGACAGTGGGCATTTACGAGGATAGCCAATTCGGCAAGGTAATAATGTTTGGACAGGGCGGGATTTACGTAGAAGCACTCGCTGATGTCACATTCAGGCTTTTACCAATTAAAAGGAAGGACGCAAAATCGATGATTGAAGAACTCTCGATCTCAAAGGCACTTTTCTCCCCAAGACAGAATTATGCAAACTTGAAAAGTGTAGAGGATTTTCTCATCAAGGTTTCCGATCTCACTATGAGAAGGCCTGAGATCAAGGAGCTCGATTTGAATCCAGTTTTCTTAGCTGAAAATATGAAAATTTGTGATGCCAGAATAAAGTTGGGCAAGTGAAGCCAGCTAAAAAAGGTTTTTGCGCCATCATGACAAAAATTCTAAAAGACGGTGTCCTTCATGGAGCTTCCCGGTTTAATCTTGCAGGATCTATCAACCAGATAATCCATACGGAGAGGATCACTGAAGCCACTATTATTACAAAGGTGGTTGGCCAGTATGTACCAGTTAGATCGTAGATCAGACCAACGATCCACACCCCTGCTACGGAAAGACCATAAATGATGGATTCGAATAGTCCGTAAATTGCGCCGAATTGCTCGCCCTTAAATAGGTCGGCAAGTAAAGCCATAAAAGATGGGGCAGTCACAGCCCATCCTGCACTGAAAGTTAAGACAAAGATATAAAGAGACCATTCTCTCTCAGCTTTCGTAAAAAACAGAAAAACCGAGCTCAGAAGCAAAAATACCGCCCCAGATGTGTAAGATAGCTCCCTCCCTTTTTTGTCTGATAGCCATCCCCAGAAGACACGAAAAAAAGAGGATAGAAGTCCGACCATCGCCAGGGCATTCGCCGCCTTCTCCATAGGGATCCCCTGATCCATAAGTATTCTCACATTGTGGACCAGGATTACATGCACCGCAAGAAGCGCAAGGGATGCAAAGCCAACGCACATAACGAACTCTCTACTTTTTAATATTCTGCCGATCTTTTTTTTGCGTGCCCGGTCTTTTCCTTGTGGCAGGCAATTTTGTACGCCATCTGGGCCCAACCCTATTTCCTCGGGTCGATGCCTGAGAAACATGCCGTTAGCAGGAAGAAGGAGGCAAAGAGTGAGGAGGCCAAGGATCAGAAAAGCCTGTCTCCAGCCGTAAGTCTCTATGAGTATTTTACTTAAGACCACGAGTCCGAATGTTCCTATGCCCATGCCTGAGGTGGCGATTCCTGAAGCAAGCCCTCTCTTTTTTTTGAACCAGTGGGCAAGAACGGAAGAATATGCAACAATGCTGATGAAAGGCGTTCCTATACCGACGATGAGCCCATAAAAAACGTACATGGCAAAAATGGTTTTTATGGTTGCACAGAGGGCAAGCCCTGCTCCTGTAAGTATTACTCCTGGAATTATGACCTTTTTAGGGCCGAAACGATCTATAAATCCACCTATGAATGGCACAGATATCATGTACATCAGAAATGTGATAGACTGTGAAAGTGCCATATCAGCCCTGGTCCATCCGAGCTCATCGACCAGCTTGGCGTAAAAAAGTGAGAAACTGGACCTGATCCCCATCCAAAAAGCCATAGAGACAAAACTGACCCCGACTATTAGCCAACCGTAAAAAAATTTTTGTTTTGCCATATGACGATCCGTTCACATATTTAGCATCTTAAGAGACTTCCAGCAACTCCTTTAAAGGCGGGTTCCTTTAAATCCTATTTTGCCTGCCCCCTGATTTAAAAAAAGAAGGACTGGACTTATAACCCTTTTCATGTTTAATATTTAATACGAAAATGGTCGGCCCCGGGAGACTCTTTGAGGAACTTTCAATTGATGAGGTACATTTTCACCGTTATTTCGAGTGCAGGCATTACAAAAGGTGTCTCATAATTGCGGCGGTTATGAGATGGGTTTCTTTCTCGTGTAAGGATTGTAGAAACTTTATCCAAAGCAGGCAAACCGAAAAACAAGAAACGCAGGCGGTTGAGTTTCCCGTAGCTGTCCTTACGCCATAAACTCGTTTCGATAGGGCAGACATCATAGGGAAGGGATCAGATAATTGCTTCAGAAGAGGCTTAAAAAGCCGCCAAGATCTATTGAGAGATCAATGTTTCCTTATATGTAGATCTTTCCAAAAGATGCTTTTGGGTGAGGGGAAAGGAAGAAGTGTTCAAGTAGCGTCAAAAACAGTGGCACTTTTCAAGTCTCCACATACGGGAAACCTTGGAGAAAGCCATGCAGGAAGAAGAAGTGCCATCGCCATAAGGATGGCCGGATACGGCGCTATAGTGATAAAAGGAAAAGAGTTTGTAGGAGGAAGAAAGGAGATCTTAGAGAATCTCAAGGGACATAAGAATCCGTTGAGAATTGTGATTTCAGTACATACAAACTCGAACTTGACAAAGACTTGATAGCTCAAAAAACTGCCTCTCAGAAGCATCAAAGAGACCGTGGGGATAGTAGATTGCCTATAAATACCCACATCTTCAGCAAGGGTTAAGGATTTTTGCTTGATCTTCTTTCCCTGTTTTTGGTATAGAAATAAAGGTAGCTTTTGTTCTTTGACAATGCGGTCAAATTTTGGGAGGTTCTCGTATCCCTTGAGAATCAAGGGTTTATGGCAGATTTTATGGTCAAAAAATGGCCAATTTTTGCCAAAAATTGGAAAACTCGGAGGAGGTTCTCGAAAATACCCCCTTAATGTATTGAAATCAAAGGGGAATTTTCGGGTGCTGTTGCAAATGGCTTCCGATTCGGAAGGGTTACGACGACCTCGCGCATCTTATTTCTTTTGATCTGATAGTGTTGCAAATGGCTTCCGATTCGGAAGGGTTACGACAACGCAGTAACCATACCCGCTCAGCTTGATATTCGCATGTTGCAAATGGCTTCCGATTCGGAAGGGTTACGACATTTGAAAATCTCGTCAGCCTTGACAGGTATTCTCTCGTTGCAAATGGCTTCCGATTCGGAAGGGTTACGACATAGCTCTTTCTTGGGTTGCTGTAGTAGCACACCCTGAGTTGCAAATGGCTTCCGATTCGGAAGGGTTACGACATTTTAAGAACACTTCACGCCCTAGTCTACCGAGTTGCAAATGGCTTCCGATTCGGAAGGGTTACGACAGTTGAGAAAATTTACAAATGGCCACCTGCCGGGCGTTGCAAATGGCTTCCGATTCGTAAGGGTTACGACATGATTCCCGCCTTCAAAATGTCGAGCCAGCTTTTGTTGCAAATGGCTTCCGATTCGGAAGGGTTACGACACATTTCTTATCCCGTCGAAGAACCTGATGGCCATTCCGTTGCAAATGGCTTCCGATTCGGAAGGGTTACGACTTATATACTGTGAAAATACTGGATCGAGAAAATTTAATGTTGCAAATGGCTTCCGATTCGGAAGGGTTACGACAACAGGCCGAACGGAGGGGGCCTCCCTCCTCATGGGTTGCAAATGGCTTCCGATTCGGAAGGGTTACGACTCTTTTTCGATCTTGCCCGCTGACGCAAGAAATCGTGTTGCAAATGGCTTCCGATTCGGAAGGGTTACGACCTGGCGTATTTCGTCCGAATCCCCCTCATTAAATTTGTTGCAAATTGCTTCCGTCTCCCAATTTCCCCTTTTCCATCGTCAGGGTGTGATTTTTTTTATTTACTTTTCTTTCTTCTCTCGGTATGGAGAATTTATACTCATGGCTTACGGATACCACTTTGTGTCCATCGTTGGCACTCAGATCATGGCGATCTTAAATCCTTTCCTTTCTCTAATTGAGAATGGCATGAAATTGCACAAAGTGACCTTTCTCACAACAGGATTCGATAAAGTCCGGCTGACAGCAGAAACCCTGGAGCGCTACATAGTAGAGAAAGGATACGTGCAGAAGGAACTTATCACACTTATTAACATCTCAGATTCCCTTGATGTAAAGGATGGCCTACTCCCTGCTCATCACTACATCCGGGAAATTTCCAAAAAGGACTCCCAAATCATCTTTAACATCGCAGGCGGCTTAAACTTTCAGATAGCTAAATGCCTTTATCATATTGAAGCACCATCATTTCATATCATCTATCCTGAGGCAGATACGATCCATATGGTTACCATGGAGGAAGATGAGGTCGTAAAATGTATGGCCTTTCCTCCTCCCAGACCCCTTGATGTTCTCGATCTACTTGATCTTCAAGGCGTGAAATATAGGATCGGGAGCAAAACGCATAGAACCGAAGCAACCTACCTCACCGAACACAGGATCCGTTTTCCTGGCGCTATTGGTCCCTTATGGATAGGTAGGGTCTAATTTGACTGTGTCTGGAACGAAGGAAATAGTCTCGTTTTTTTGAAGTTTCTCATACCTGGCAGTATGAAAAAGAATTACAAATTGAGTGAGAGGTTACTTGATGAGACAAGGGACCTCATTGCCTTTGCCACAACAAGAACGTACTTAAGCGAGCTTTTTCATAGGGACATAATAGTCATAACGGAAAGCGAGACGATCCGTGAAAGAATAGAAAAGGAATCGAGGGGGAAGATCAGAGTCAAAAAAAATATTAGGGAATTGGCAATAAAAGGGAACGAGGGTTCTCGGGAAAAAGATCTTCCCCTTCCAACCCCAGAGACATTCAAAACGGGTAATCTCGCTTCTCAAAGGGGCACTCTCTACCTTGTTTTGGGAAAAGACATACTCCCGGCTCTCATATCGATTTGGAGCCACGCTCCTAAGAAAGTAGTATGTTTTTACACTCCAGGCGATCTCCAGATAGAAAAATACAGAAATGCGATTGTGGCTCAAAAAAATCTCCTTCCCGTAGAAGAAGTCACCTTTTGCCAATGTTCTATTTTCGGTTCATCCATATGTAATTTCCCTGTCGACGATAAAGAGCCTGACCATTTCGTTAACATAACATCCGGAACTAAGAGCCAGACTGCTTTTCTAACTCTTTTCGCAAAGAAAAACCATATGCGTATCTATTCCATAAAGACCCAGGAAGAGAGGCTTACGGAACTGAGTTCGGGAGATGGTCCAGCTCTTTCATCCCCTGACCCTTTATCTCTACTTTTACTATCCGGACAAAAGGTGACAGAGAGGGGATACGGAACAGAATTAAAGGAGATATTGGAACAAAGAGATCTTTACGAAGGAATCCTTTCCTTTTTTAGAACCATCAACGATGAAAAAAACACGGGCACGATACTCACAAAAGGTATAACTACTCCAGAGGGCGTCCTTTCAGTAAACCAGGACAAAGAAGAGATGGAGATACACTTTTTAACTGGAGAGAGGTTTGTATGGTCCTCAAAAAAGAACGAATGGTTTGAAAACCTCATAGGCTACGTGATGTGGAAACAGGGTGCAGATGATGTCCGACTAAGGATGCTTACAGCGAGAGATGATGAGAATTTCGATTTAACGGAGATAGACGTGGTGGCTCGCTTTGGCGCAAGTTACTTTGTCATTTCCTGTAAGGCCGGAAAGTCTCCTACGGAAAAGGCAGCCTTAGAGATAGCAGCTGTAGCTCGACTATTCGGCAGATTTGCCATACCCCTTTTATTTAGATTACAGTTTATTGAGGAACCAAGGATCGTAAATGGCGTATACGTTATAGGTTTCCCTACCTTTTCTCGGGAAGAGAGGATGAAAAAAGCACTTGAAGAAGCTCGCCTCCATCCAAGTACCATATCTTCTCGCTCATGAATAGCATATGGGAGGGTGAAAAAAAGACAGAGATAGGATCCGTTTCGACAGGAGGAACCTTTAATATGGAGACCCATGGAAAGGAATAGCTCGTGTGGGCAAGAGAAACTCCAGATGAGTTTGCGCCCAGCAAATCACGGTTAAAGAAATGAAAACGTACTTTCACCATTACGCTTAGAGTCAAGAGGCAGTTGCCTGAAATGGCAGTAGCTGCCCCAAAACATACTTTTTTAAGGTCTATTTGGTTGGATAAGCTGCCCTTATGTCGGGTAAAGCCGGCGTGCCCGGAGAAGATAAAAACGACCTCCCTTAGGAAACCAGTTTCGGATACGCTTACAGGTCGAACCATGATTTTGAATGCAAAAGTACTTGCGAAAAGAGAGAGGCTCACAGAGGCCCTAAAAATGCTGATCAACCAGCTAAAACCTTCAAGAAGATGCCATGCCGATTAACCCCATGCTTGTGTACGTCATAGAGATTTTTCTCCTTTTGCGATAGGTTGATCTTTTTTCTTTCTTTTGCTATACGAATATAGGAAGGTAAAGGTATCTTCTCGACTCTTCTGGGAGTTGCTGCCCAATGAGGGCGTGAAGGTACAAGTTAGTTTGTTCTTTGACAACTCGGTCAAATTTTGGGAGGTTCTCGTATCCCTTGAGAATCAAGGGTTTATGGCAGATTTTATGGTCAAAAAATGGCCAATTTTTGCCAAAAATTGGAAAACTCGGAGGAGGTTCTCGAAAATACCCCCTTAATGTATTGAAATCAAAGGGGAATTTTCGGGTGCGGTTGCAAATGGCTTCCGATTCGGAAGGGTTACGACAATCTGCGGAGTTCAACTGTCCCGTCTAACCTGTTTCGTTGCAAATGGCTTCCGATTCGGAAGGGTTACGACCTCAATGGTGCCATCCAATCTCCTCTTTACCGTGTAATAATGTTGCAAATGGCTTCCGATTCGGAAGGGTTACGACTAAAACAGCCACCTCCCACAGAAGAGCCAGAGCCTAAGTTGCAAATGGCTTCCGATTCGGAAGGGTTACGACAAAGTCCCTTAACAGGCCCTGCAAATCCTTGTTGCAAATGGCTTCCGATTCGGAAGGGTTACGACTCTGCCAACTTCTGTTCCAGCTGGTCGGCTTGCCGCTGTGTTGCAAATGGCTTCCGATTCGGAAGGGTTACGACATCCAGGAATGTCTCGGCAATTTGGAACATGAGTTGCAAATGGCTTCCGATTCGGAAGGGTTACGACAATTCTACCCTTAGCTCCAGAGATGCATAGGGGTTGCAAATGGCTTCCGATTCGGAAGGGTTACGACTCCCTATGACGTATTATTACACAGTACAAAAAAAAAATGTTGCAAATGGCTTCCGATTCGGAAGGGTTACGACATAATCTTCCTTGGCAAAGTCCCTTAAGAGACCTTTAAGTTGCAAATGGCTTCCGATTCGGAAGGGTTACGACCAATATCTTCCAAAATCAACTTTTTTTCTGCTTCCGTTGCAAATGGCTTCCGATTCGGAAGGGTTACGACAACTGCCTTCCCGCTGAACAGCAGGTCGTCAGTCCGGGTCGCAAATGGCTTCCGATTCGGAAGGGTTACGACTGAGGCTCGTCCCTCGACCGGGGGAAGTGCAAAAAGGAAAGCTACCTCCTGTGTGGTTACCCCACCACTTTGGTGCTTCTACTTCTTCTGTACCTCTTTCTGCAATAGGCCCTGAGCAAACCGCGTTGAGCTTTTTGAAAAGAAAAAGCTCCTTAAACGGTTATATATAGCATGGGCAGTGTAATAGGCAACGCTGGGGGAAAGGGTTGGAGGGATGGAGAAACGGAGGGACTGGGCAAAGCATTTTGTTACACAGAGGTTGCACGAAGTGTCCCTTCCATGATAACTCTTCTTTCTAAATCTACTCCCACCCACCGGACATGGCTGTTGTACAATTGCTCGTTCACTTCGGAAAGTATCGAATCTCTCTTCTATTACCGGTCTCTTACGTCAAGATTCACTTTTAATGGTGATCAAAGAAAGTTGATGCATTTTTCGGATCATTTTGATAAGATTGAAAAATCGATGGACAAGACTCAGAGGCCCATTTCATCAGGCGTAGAGGAGAGCCGGTCGTGCAAAAAGGACAGTGAAAAAAGGGCTGCGCGTGCATATGCTAAGAGCCGGCCGAGAATAGATATGGATTTCATATCAGCCGCAAAGCAGCGAAGTAACGATGCGTGGTCAGAGATAAAGAAGATATGCGAAGGTTCAGCAAGAAGGTTTCTAAAGGAAGATGAGGAAGGCATAGAGGAGATCGTGTCTGACGCCTATACAATGTTATTGGAAAATATTGAGCAGTACGATCCGGGAAAAGGTAAAGGCAACGTGGAGGCGAATTTTATAAGTTGGATAAATAAAACAGTGCAACTCGCATTTATGCATCATAGAGAAAAAAGGTTAAGCGAAAAGAGGGTACAAGCGCTGACCGACATAGTTGCCGCCTTCGGGGTAGGATTTGATGAGGAGGATATTGATCCCTGCGAAAAAGGGGAAGAAATTTTAAGTTTCCAGTACTGGAAAATACAGGAAGAGGAGAATAGCCCAGAATACGCTGTTCGTCGCAAACAGTTGTATGATGCCATAGCGGAGTTTGATCGGGGACGCGTGGGAACTGCGATTGTGCTCCACTTCATATACGGTCACACGATAAAAGAGATTGCTGAATATCTGAATGAAAAGGAATCCACCATTAACAACTGGATCAATCGGGGTAGAAAGAGGCTTGCAGAATACCTAAAAAAGAAGGGAATAGATGAACATTTTTTTGATAGATGAGCCAGGCGCTGCTAAAGGAAAAGGCCATGAATACTGAAACCCATATATCGAGAAATGATGCTTTTCTCTATGTTTTCGGTAGGCTGCCGAAGGAGAAGAGTATTGAAATTGAGGAGCACATAGAAGCATGCAAGGAGTGCTTTGGATACATAACATACCTTCACCATAAAAGGATGCAGGCATGCAAAAGGATGAAAAGTCTTTTTAGCAAAGCATTAAGAGACAAACTAAAGGGTGAGGAGGCCCTTTTCTGGGATGCCCATATACTTCACTGCGACAGATGTCTCGAGAGTTACATGAGCTACTTGCAGAGTAAGGAAGAGGGGTTATTGAGAAGATTCATGGGTTACCTGAAAGGTTCTGCCCTCAGACCGATTCAAGATTCACTTATGGTGCAGCCCGTACTTGTTGGGAAACCTTCGGAGGGGGACTCCATTTTAAAGAACGTGCATCTTATTTCTTTTTCTAAACCGGGAGTGGAGATTTACTTCTTCGTGGACAAAAAGGGCAGTCTTAGGGCCTATCTTAAGTCCAAAAAATTCGATCCTTCAGGAGTAGCTATCTCTATTGCTCATCGAGGGAAGAGAGGGTATGAATTGGTTCATACTGCTTACACTGGAAAAAGGGGAGTCGCCAACTTTGGAAGTATAAAGAAACTGCCTCCCCCAAAAGGAAGAAGGGGTTATGCTGTAATACTCTCAGGCCTAAAAGAAAAGGAAAAATGACAGGCCATGATATCCTTAGAGATATAACCGTCCCACTGGATTTTGGAAATCCTGTCGCATCCCTCCAAAGATTCTTTTCTTTAAGCTTGCCTCCGAAAGCAAGGGAAGAAATCGGGAAACAGCTTATGTCTCGCATCCTATCTGAGCCTCTTACACAAATCGAGATAAATGAAATAAAAAAAATGGTGACCGACTGGGAGTGTCCTACCAGGACGAAAGATTCAATCCTCTCTATGCTTCGTGATGTCCGTCAAGGCCCTCAGAATAAGCTTAGCGAACAGAATCCTCCTGGAAGAGCGATGTGTCTCTTCGTTGTCGAATCAGGTTCTCAGCCATTTGGATGCATCCAAGCCATAACTGCAACCACTATAAATGACGGAAAGGGAGACCACAGGTTCCTTGCCAGGGAAACCGGGGGTGAGGTATCGATAGCATTCTACACGGCTTGTCACGCTACCAGGTTTGTTTTGAAGGATTATGGATTAAAGCCGGAGGGTTATCGTCTCCTCGATAACTATGGCATAGTGGTTCAGATAGGAAGGCTCAGGCATATGTACGATGGGACGTCCATGTCCCTTGCGATAGCTATGGCTATCTTGTCATCCCTTTTTACTAAACCTTTGAGTAGGGAGTTTGCCTTTACAGGCACATTGAACATAGCGGGCGAGGTGGAAAAAGTTGGAGGGATAGAGGAAAAGATAAGAATTGCGGTGCTCAAGGGCATAAAAAGGGTGTACATACCTCGGGCAAATATGCGAGAGCTCAAGGAGTCTCGGGAGATTGAGGTCATTCCTGTGGAAAGGCTTAACCAGGTCATAGACAGTGTTTTTGGAAAGGACTCGGTCTATGCGTTTGTACAAAGCTTAAACCGCGAATCGCAAAGGTTTGAGAAAACCGAACTTTTTCTGGAGCCAAAAGGCGAGGATACTGTCCTGCTTTCTACGGTTGGGATGCGTGACCCCTACGGTACCTCTTATCATGAGGAAGGGGACAAGCAATTTACAGAGGGTCCTGTAATAACGGCATTCAGGAGGATACAGCCAAAGACTGTTGTGCTCTTTGCTACAAGGGAGACATTTGCCAATGCTGAAAAAACGCAGGCCGAGATAAATAACATCGTTGGGCAAAATATTTGCCATATTCGAAAGATAGAGGTTAAAGATCCAACTGACTACGATGATCTTTATATCGCTATTCTTGCGGCTATAAACAGTATTAGGGACATGATAGCTGAAAAAGAAGCGTACATCTCCATATCTTCCGGCACCCCCCAAATGCATGCGGTACTTATAGAACTTTTGCGGTCAAAGAAACTTTTTGCCCGTCCTATCCAGGTAAGGGAACCGAGGTTTGCCGCTTCTTGGGAGGATAGGGTGAGACTTGTGAGGAGCGAGTACTTGAATATAGGCATTTGAAGATCTAAGCCTATACGTTGCCCAAATTCTTAAGCTCTAAAAATTTTTTTTTCAGTGAAAGAATTCTCCCTCAATCACCGTTATATGATTTTAGGGTCTTAAGAAAAATGGCCCGTGAGGATGAAACAAGATGACGGCAAGGAGGTCTACATGAGGGGTTTAAAGAAATTCATCGTCATTGGCCTTGTAGTTCTTGCCTTCTACGGCTGTGCATCCACCTCGAAAATGATCGACCATGCCTCACTTCAGACAAAGGTGACGATGTCAGAACCGGTGTTTTTGAACCTCGCAACGAGTGAACGCACAGTTTATGTAAAAGTCACAAA
>Ga0207433_10001147_pt1 | contig 58197 bp, 46 predicted proteins | sample YelNatPaOPGAMG01_FD_187559 | JGI IMG/M metagenome (GOLD analysis project Ga0207433, IMG submission 187559) | Hot spring thermophilic microbial communities from Obsidian Pool, Yellowstone National Park, USA - OP-RAMG-01 (SPAdes) (version 3) | ecosystem: Environmental > Aquatic > Thermal springs...
GTTCATTGGATAAATACTTAGCAAACTCAAGACTGTGATTGTATCTTGTCCTAAAAGCTCCTTGCATCCAGTACAAAATATATTTACCAGGTTTATCAAAAACCTGAACTTCTTCTATTCTTCTATAAAACCTCATAAGAACCCCCGATCTGAAAATATATAACACAATATATAATAAAATAATAAAAATATTGAAAAACATATTTTACAATCTTTTTAAAAATTTTAAGGAGTCAAAAATGTTAAATTTCTATAAAGAAAAGATTCTTGGTGGAGTAGGTTCTGGCTTAATTGCATTTGCTCTAATCCCAGGTATTGGTTATATTTTCTTTATAATTGGTGTAATAATGTTTATCATATCAATACACAATATTTCTAAACTCTTGAATGAGGGTGAAATATATTCAAATATTATAAAATCTTTTCTAATTGGAATTTTAGGAACTGTAATCTCTCTTTTCCTTGGGCTATATACATTTGCCTCAGTATTTTCAGGACATTGGAACTTTGGAGCAAATATATTTTTAAGCCTTATAATTTTTTATTCGTTTACAATTGCCTCTGCGGTATTTTTTCGAAAGAGCTTAGTTTCAATTGCTTCATTTACAGACAACGAACTTTTTAAAACAGCAGGAGACGTAATGTTTTGGAGTGCAATATTAACAATTTTAGCCTTAGGATTTATTGGAATGTTTATATCATGGATTCTACTTTCCATTGCATTCTTTACTACGTCAAACTATATTGAAATTAGAAAAAATGAAAAACCAGTATTCGATTCAGATTATTATAAAATTTATTGAAACTTGAATTTGACCAACTTCTAATAATAAATTAATCGAACTTTAAACTTAAATTAAATATTTTTTTATAAACTCATTACTATACTAATGTTGAATTAGAAAATATTAGAGGAGACTATCATATGGCCAAAAAAATGGTGTTCCCCCATCCATATTTCTCTTCAAATCCAAAATGGAAATGGTTTATCTTATTAACTGTTCTAATAGGAGCAACAATGTCTGCCTTAGATGTAAGCATCGTAAATGTTGCAACACCAACAATAGAAAATAGATTCGATGTGCCAATGTCAATGGTTGAATGGGTTGTAATGGGTTATATGCTGACTTTAACGGTTTTTCTTCCTTTTTTTGGAAGACTCGCCGATATGTTTGGAAGAACCAGAATGTATAATATTGGATTCATTATATTTACAATTGGTTCTGCACTTTGTGGCATTTCACCAAATGCCTATTTTTTAATATTTTCTCGAGTTCTTCAAGCAATAGGTGCAGGCATGCTCCAAGCAAATTCGGTTGCAATTATTACACAATCCTTTCCTAAAAGTGAATTAGGAAGAGCTATAGGAATACAGGGAGCAGTTCAAGCAATAGCAATGTCTATAGGTCCATTTGTCAGCGGTATACTTATTTCCCTTTTAAACTGGAGATTAGTTTTTTACATTAATGTACCAATAGGTATTATTGGCACTTTAATGGCATTATTTATATTACCGGCCAGCAAACATAATCTTAAAAAGGATACCGAAATTGATTTTCTTGGAGTTATTTTATGTGCTACAGGATTAGGATTTCTTGTATTGGCAATTGACCAAGGAGCAAAAGTAGGTTGGACATCATCTTTAATTATTCTTTGTTTTTTAGCTTCTCTTATAATATTACCACTATTTATAATAAGAGAATTAAAAACTAATAACCCCATGATAGACTTGAGGATTTTTAAAAATTGGGACTTTTCAACAGGAAATATTACGGGTTTTTTGTCATATTATGTACTTTTTGCAGTTCTTTTTCTAATGCCATTTTATCTTGAAGATATAATGCACTACGATGCTGAAGTTGTTGGATCTATTTTAACGCCTATCCCCCTTGCTATGGCACTAATTGCTCCATTTGCAGGAACTATATCTGACAAAATTGGCTCGAGATTTATGACCACTCTTGGAATGATTATATGTGCAACAGCAACCTTTTTCTTGTCCTTTTTAAACGACAACATTAATATTTATTTTCTCACAATCATATTTATAATACTGGGATTAGGAATGGGAATTTTCACCCCACCTAATAATAGTACAATAATGCTTTCTGCTCCTGAAGACAAACTTGGAGTTGCAGGTGGAATATTAAATATGATGAGAGCACTTGGTCTTATATTTGGTGTAGATATATCTAGTATGATATTTACAACTTTAAAATTAAATACTCTTGCTCAACATGGGTATTTTATAGAATCAAAGGCTCCTTTCACAATTTATAAAATAGCATTTATGAATAGCTTTTCATTTGTAATGATTAGTCTCCTAATAATATGTATCATCGCTGTAGTCTTATCGTTTACAAAAAAGAGCATAAAGAGAAGAGAAAGCGTCGAAGAAAGTTTTGAAAGCGTAGATCTTTTATAACCAATAACTATTTAGAGTCTCATAAAATTATTATTATATTCCTTGAATTTCTCCGCTTTCAAGTATATCAAACTTAACTGCTTGAGGCACTTTCGGAAGGCCTGGCATCGTCATTATTTTACCAAGTACTGGCACAATAAAATTAGCTCCATGTGATATCCGAACCTCTCTAACCGTAATTTTAAAATCCTCAGGTCTACCAATCAATTTTGGATCTGCAGACAACGACAATGGAGTTTTTGCAATACAAACAAAAGAGTTTTCCATATCTACTAACGATACATCTTTCAGATCAGCTTCTGCCTCCTGAGAGTATTCTACAGAACTTGCACCATATATAGTCTTTGCAATTTTTTCGATCTTTTCTTTTGGAGATTGCTCTAATTTATATATAAATCTTGGAATTCTTTCTTCTTCAATTTCAATAATTTTTTTCGCAAGTTCCTCTCCACCCTTTCCACCATTCGCCCAGACATCAGAAAGCGCAAACCCTACCCCCATAGATTCTACAAAATTTCTTACAATTTTAATTTCTTCATCTGTATCATCACTAAATTTATTTAAAGCAACTACCACCTTCAATCCAAAGGTTTGCATATTTTCAATATGTTTTTCAAGATTTTGCAATCCTCTAATAAGATTCTTATTGCCATCCTCAATATAATTTAACTTCAAACCTCCATGGTATTTAAGTGCTCTGGTAGTAGCTACTATCACAACTGCACATATCTTAAATTCTCCAAGTCTAGCAATGATATCCAAGAATTTCTCTCCGCCTAAATCAGTTGCAAATCCTCCTTCTACTACAGCATAATCAGAATATTTCAGGGCAAGTTTTATTGATAAAATCGAAGAGGTACCATGAGCTATGTTTGCAAATGGTCCACCATGTACAAAAACAAGATTGTTTTCAAGTGTCTGAACTAAATTAGGGTTAATTGCATTTCTGAGTATAGCTGCCATAGCACCTTCAGCCATAAGATCTTTAGCGTATATTGGTTTCTTGTCATAGGAAAAGCCAACCAATATATTTCCTAGCTTCTTCTTTAAATCATTTATATTAAGCGATAGTCCTAATATAGCCATAACTTCAGAAGCTGCAGTAATATCAAATCCTGCTTCCCGCGGAAAGCCATTAGCACTCCCGCCCAAACCAATAACTATACTTCTAAGCGACCTATCATTCATATCCATAGCTCTTCTAAACTTGATCTTTCTTGAATCGATGCCTAACTGATTTCCATGATAAATATGATTATCAATAAGAGATGCAAGAAGATTATTAGCATATTCAATTGCAGGAAAATCACCCGTAAAAAGAAGATTTATTTCATCCATCGGCACTACCTGAGCATACCCGCCTCCAGTAGCTCCTCCTTTTATTCCAAAAATAGGACCTAAAGATGGCTGCCTTAATGAAGCAAGAGATCTGTAACCTAATCTATTTAGGGCATCTACCAACCCAATAGCTGTAGTAGTCTTACCTTCACCATAAGGGGTAGGGGTTATTCCTGTAACGAATATAAGTTTACCGAAATTACTTTTTGACTCATACAAAAGTCTATAATCAACTTTTGACACATAATCGCCAAATGGCTTTAGCGATTCAGTAGGTATTTCATATTTTTTTGCAATATCAAAAATTTTTTTTAAATTTGCATTTTTTGAAATTTCATAGTCTGTCATAATTATCTCCTATTTTTCAATAGATTTATTAAAGTATTTTAGTTTAATTTTAACAAATATTTGTAATATATAAAAGTTTTTTTACTATTGGAATATTTTATTTTAAAATAAAATATTTTTATAAATTTTGATAATTAACAAGCCTTATTTTTGTAAAAATCAAATAATTCAATGTTTAAAAAGATTTTATTAACGTAATATAAGTTTCCCTCTTCATATCATACTTTCCAAAATAAAGGATCTTTGCCAGTTATACTTTCTCAGAAATATTAGTTATGTCCTTTACTCGTTTTCTCAAACTTTTATTGATAGACATTTTCATAATTATTTATAGTCATTGTTAAATAAATTTTATCTAAATTAACTATTTAAGTTATTTAATATTTTAATTTAAAAATATAAAAAAAAATGACAGGCCATAGTTTATTAAGGTCTGTCATTTTTTATACTAAAAAGCTACTTTGATGGATTAGATTATTATGATGCAAAAGGTATTACTATATATTCCTCTTCATCGGGCACAGAAGTATTCAGACACCATACTTCAACAGAAGAGGAATCACAATTCTTAAAACCATTAGTTCGAATTATATCCCAACCTTTTAATTTTGCTGAATCCTCATCTTTTGCATTTACAACTACACAAATATCTGGATCACATCTCAAATATACCATATACAAATTCACCCTACTCCCTCCTTCACCCTTTATTACAATTATTATACTATAAAAATAGCTTATATTTTAATAAAAATTATTTATTGAATTATCAGAATTTTCTACACAATTTAAATGCATATAGTCTATATTAAATAAAAGGTTTTAAAAAAGGCATTAATTTAAACAAATTAAAAGTTAAAATTATACTTCAAATTTTTCTTCTTTTATGTATACCTGACCGCTAAATGAAGCTACAAGTTTTCTATTTTCATCTTTATAGATTTTCACATCATAAAGACCTAATCTTCTTGATCTGCCAACTTCTGAACACTCAGCAATAAGCCTTTCACCTAAAAAAGCTGGATTTGAATAGTTTATATTCGCAGATATTCCCACAGCAATTTTGCCATGAGAATTTGAAGCTAAAGCAAAAGCAAAATCGGCAAAAGAGAATATAGCCCCACCCTGACAAATTTTTACTGCATTAAGCATATCTTCTCTTACAACCATTGAAATTCTTGAATAGCCCACCCTACATTCAAGTATCTTAACGTTAAGCCACTCAGCAACCTTATCGTTGTTTCTCATGAATTGCGCAATTTTTTCATTCAAGATAAAATCTTCCTTTCACTTAGCAAATTATCTCAATTTTTTATATACCAGAAATAATTCTACTAATTATCTCTATACTATCAGGATTTTCCAAACTTGTAGTATCGCTTACAATCTTGCCTTTTATAACCAATTCTCTTAAAAACCTTCTCATTATTTTTCCACTAGGAGTCTTGGGCGTGGTCGGAACGCAAAAAATATCTTTGGGAAGAGCAAACTTACCAATTTTTTCTACGATTTTAGATTTTATTTTGGCTACTATATCCATTTCGTCGATTTCTTCTCTTACTGTAACAAATATAACTGGCATCATACCCTTTACCTCATCAGGTGTTCCTACTACAGCAGATTCTACCACTCCCTCAACCTCCATAACAGCACTTTCAATCTCCATAGTACTAATCCTATGACCTGATACATTTATAACGTCATCAGTTCTAGAAAGCACCCATATGTGACCATCATTATCTCTCACTGCAGCATCATAAGTAAAATACATACCCGGTATCTTATAAAAATAAGTATCAAGATATCTCTCATGATCCTTCCAAAGATCTCTAATCAACATCGGTATAGGTCTCTTAAAAACTAGATTTCCCACAACCATTGGTTCAACTGGGTTTCCAAAATCATCTACAATATCTAATTGTGCACCCAGAAATTGAACTCCACATGAACCAGGCTTCATAGGCGTAAGCCACGCAGCACCCGCCAGAGGACACCCTGCAGTTTCAGTCTGTCCATATGTGTTGTTTAGGTATATCTTCCCCTTACCTATTTTTTCATAAACCCACTTCCAAGCTTCAGGATTCAAGGGTTCTCCTACAAAAGCTACTACATCTAATGAACTTAGATCATATGACTTTAATTTCTCATCCCCAAATTTCATTAACATCCTAGTGGCAGTTGGAGATGTCCACCACTTGCTAACTCTATACTTTTCTAAAATTTGATAAACCCTATCCTGCTCAGGATAATCAATCGCACCTTCATAAAAAATTGTTGTTATACCATTTGATAGAGCTCCAACAATACCCCATATATGCATTGTTAACCAACCAATGTCGGCCATGCACCAAAAAACATCATCTTGATGTAAATCTAAGTGATATTTTGCATAAATATAGTTATTTATCACAAAAGCATTCCCTGAATGAACAACACCCTTTGGCTTCCCGGTAGTTCCACTAGTATAAAAAACTAGACCCGGTTCATTTGCCTCAATAAATGCAGGTTGAAATTCAGAGCTCGCACTTTTCATTAAATCATTCCACCAATAATCTCTTCCTGATTTCATGTTAATAGAATTGCCTGCTCTTTTAACAATAATTGTCGCCTTTATGCTATTAACATTATCAATAGCAATATCAGCCTGTTCTTTAAGACCTATGATTTTACCACGCCTGTAAATTCCATCCGCAGTAATAAACACATGAGGTTCAAAGTGATTTAACCTTTCCCTTAATGCATTAGCAGAAAAACCTGAGAATACAGTGTTGAACAAAACACCCATTCTGTAACATGCAAGCACTGCAATAACAGTTTCTGCCAAGTTTGGAAGGTAAATGGAAACTCTATCACCTTTTTTTAAACCAAATCCTTTTAAAACATTACAAAATTTGTTAACCTCACATAATAGCATCTTATAAGTGTAAAACTTTGTTTCATAGTTTTCTCCTTCCCATATGAGCGCTAACTTATTTGCATATCCCTTTTCAATATTCCTATCCAACATATTGTACGCAGGATTAGTAATGCCTCCTGAGAAGAATTTAAAGTTCGGAAACTCACCTTCAATAGTCTTTGACCATGGATGAAACCAGGACAACTCTTTTGCTACATCCTCCCAAAATTTTTCAGGTTCATCCCAAGATTTTTTTAGCAATTTAATAAAGGCGTCTATACTTTTAGCGTTAGTTTTTTTTACTTTGTTTTCATCTGGCAAAATTACTTTGCTTTCTTTAATCATATTTAAAGTTTCATTTTTAGATTCGCTTGACATTTATATTTCCTCCCGAAATATAAAAATTAAATTGTCAGAATTGTATAACAAAATATGAAATTTGTAAAGCACAGAAAATTAAGTTTAGATTGAATTTTAAAAACTAGAAACAATCTTCAATTATTTAAGTTATACTATAATAAAGGAGGGAAAATTATGCTTGAAGTTGGAGATAAAATAAATGATTTCTGTCTTAATGGAATCGATGAGAACTCAAATGAGAAAGTTTTTTGTTTTAAAGATCTAATAAAAGATAAAAAGGATCTTATTCTTTACTTTTATCCAAAGGACAATACTCCAGGTTGCACCACAGAAGCCTGCGATTTCAGAGACAACATGAACCTCCTATTAAAATATGCTAATATAGCAGGAATAAGCCCTGATCCAGTATCATCCCATAAAAAATTCCAGGTAAAACACAGCCTAAATTTTCCACTCCTTTCTGATCCAGACAAAGAAGTGCTCAAATATTTTGACGCATATGGTGAAAAGAAGATGTATGGTAAATTAAGCATGGGAGTTATCAGATCTACATTTTTAATATCTCCAGAAGGCAAAGTTAAAAAAATATGGAGAAACGTTAAGGCAAAGGGACATGTAGAAACAATAATAAAATATCTTGAAAATCATTAAATCTAAATTCAGATCAACAAATCAACTGTTCATGAAACCATTCAAGTTAAACCATCATAAACGCTTTATAATTGTCTTTATATCATAATAAAGTCTTAAAAAACTTTAAGAAAATTTTCTACTCTTTACCCATTGTCTAGAACACATAGTTTGATATAAACAAAAAACACACTTTTCTTCAATATTAGTCGATGCTGGTAAGAATGGTTTATTTATATTTAAGATTTCTGAAATTAGATATTGTAACGCATCATAATAAGCCTTATAACTTTCATTATCGAATTGAAAATATTCCTCATTGTTAATATCTTTCAAATTCCATATTCCAGATATAATCTGATCGTAGGTAATTCTTTGAAAGCTTTCAAATAAAAATATATAAAAGGGCAACTGAAATGATTTAATATTTTCGTACCATAAATTTCTATTTTCGAAAGTTGGTATAAAACTTCTTTTTGGCATTTTAAAAGCACCAGTCTTATAATCTATCAAGTAATATTCACTTTTTATCTTGTGTATTCTATCAACCTTTCCAACTAATTTTATCTTCTTTCCATTTATAATGATTTGTTTGTCAAACCTTTTTTCCAAATATAAAATCTTCATCTCACTTAATTCATTTATATTCTTTTCTAAAACCTTTTTTAAGGCTAGTTTACATTGCTCTTTTTGAAGCAGGATTTCCCTTGACTGAATATTTTGGAATTTTTTATTAAGAATTTTATAAATTTTATCTAATTCAGTTTCAAAATCCACCCTTTTAAATTCAACATTAAGCCAATCTTTAAAATATAAATATAAAACTTCATGAATTAAATTGCCTATTGCTAAATTGCTAAAATCTTCTTCAATTTGTCTATGCTCCTGTAAATTTAAAACGTAAGAATAATAAAATGAAAGCGGACATCTTAAATACTTATCAATAGAAGTTGGACTATACTCAAAATTTTCAAGAAAGTTTACTATATTTTCATTTTTTTCAATGGCATCGGGGTTTTGTTGAGCAAAGGAAACTTGAAAATTTACAGTTTTAGAATTAATTGGCATTGCCACTGATCTGTTAATTTTTTGCAACTCCCAAATAAGACCTTCTACAAAGCGCGAGATTGTCTTTCCATCAGAATTAGAATAAAAAAAGTGAATTTCCTTAGCACCGTTTATTAAGTCAATAAAATTAGCCTTCTGGACATCTTCACTTTCTTTCACTGAAGGCAATTCTAAAATCTTTCTAATATTAGGAGTTAAAAACAAATTTTCTCTACTAACACTTGGCACATTATCGTCGCTAATATCTAGATAAAATACTCTATCAAAATTTATATTTCTTGTTTCAAGTGAACCTAAAATTTGAATACCATCAAGAATAGAAGAGGAAAACGGAACTCTTGAATTTTGTATAAAATATTTTAATAAATTAAAGTATTGATTATAACTTCTAAGTTTAATGTTCGAAATTCTAGTCGAACTTAATTCAAAAATTGTTTCATAAGTATATCTAAAAAAAATAGATCCAAAAAAAGTAAGATGACCCAAAGATTTATTTGATATATAATCTAAAAGTTCGGTTATCTTCTCTGTGAAATCAGTTAAATCTTTTACAGACAAAAAAGTTCTGATTATTTTATTATGAACTTCTATTAAGAAATCGTTTAAGCAATTTATAAAATTTTCTTCTGAATCAATTTGAATATCATAAGATTTTAAGATATCAAGAACATTTTTGAAGATCTCTGATTTTCCTTCAATTTCATTTAGTGAAACAAAAATTTCATTATTTTGCCTTATATTTGCATGAATTCTTTGAAAAAGAGTTCGTGTAACAGTGCTTTCTATATTTTTAATATTATCAGAGCTAAGGGGAAAACTATCAAACTTCAACGTCTTTATATATGGATGAAAAAGTAAATTAATATAGTCCTTTGCATAAAATTTTAAATTATTCATTCTAGACAATAAAACAGAAATCATATCAAACAAAGAATATATCGGAGTACGACTAAGAGGATATCCTATCGAAATATTATATTTTTCACCATTGGGAATAGAACTATATAAAACCGGAAATAAACTAGTTTCAGAAGGAAGTAGTATAAGATCTTTATTTGTTAATGGTTTTTTTTGTTCTAATACCTTTCTTAATTCTATAGCCTCTCCACTTAAGGTTTGAGATTGGTATATATAGAACTTTTTATTTTCCAAATTATAAAAATTATAACTTCTTTTCAGAAAAAAATATGATTTTCTATTATTTAATATATTTCTAAAAATCTCTTTCTCACTTTTATTTATACTAATAAAACCGCAAACAATAAAGATCTTTTCTGGTAAATTAATCTTTTGTACATAATTATATCTCAAAGCCCTTGTAGAAAGTCTCTTGTTTTCGAGTTCCAAATAAAAATCTTTATATAACTCAAAAAAATCATTAATTCTAAAGTAGAAATCTGTTTTTAAAACTTTATTAATTAAAATATTTTCTTCAAAACTTGATTGTGATGCAGTCTTTATTTTCTCAAAGCAATTGAAATCCACGTTATTGATTATAAGCTCCTCAAAACTCTTAAACAGTTCTTCACCCCATGGAAGAAATTCTTCAAATGAGCGATATGCCTTTTTAAAAGAATCAAATTTTTCTGGAGTATTTAACAAATTGAAAATTAAATCTATAGACTCCAAAATATTAATTTTTTTAAAAGCGGCTTTACTTTCTTCATACAAATAGTCAATAAAATCGTCGATAGAATATGCAGGCAAAGCCTTGATAGTGCTTTTTAAACGCTTAGAAAGTCTTGAGTAAAAATAATGAATAGCCCTTCTATTTGGAAAAATAACAACACAATCATCTAAATTTAAATTCGAAATTATAAAATCTACAATCTCACCAATTAAGTCAGAATCTTCATTTATAAGTATTACTTTTTCAGAATTCTCTGCTAAAAAATCTAATTTATTCATCATAAATAATCTCTTGTGAGATATTATCTATATCTAATATTACACCAATAGTTTTAATTTTGTAAAAAGTTTTTACAATATTCATGTACTGTTTGATTTGTTTATAATAAGTATCTCTTTCGAAACTTTTATAATATTCCTTTAGGCCACTCTTATAGTCAATAGCATAAGCAATATCTTTTTCTAACACTATTCGATCTAATCTGAAAGCTTTTCCCCTTTTATCAATAAAATCAACCTCAGTTAAAATTGAATTTGAACTACTAAAATATCTAGAAAAATTTTCGTTTAAAACGATTGACGATATTTTAGTTCTTATATCTGGTTCAAAAAGCTCAATATATGGCTTGTAAAGTTGAATTATTTCTTCTAAATTTTTAAGATCTTCTTTATATTTTATTTTTTTAAAAATATTATGCAATAAAACCCCTCTTTTTATACCCCTTATATCATTTCTACTCCAATTTTTTTCTACAGTTAAAGACTCGGTCAAACAGTTGAAAGTGATATCTAAATTATCAAATTTAGATTTCACTAAGTGATTACTAAATCTGCCTTTTTTCTGTCCAATTTCTTTTTCTAAATGATAAAATTTTTCAATTAACTCACGGCTTTTGACACAAAAGAAATTATAAAGTTCAAACTTTGCTCTTGTCATCGCTACATACAAAAGATTTAAATCATCTGTAATACAGTTAATTTCATTATCACAATAAATTTTGTCTAAAAGCTCGTTTTTTTGTGCTATATCCCGTGTAATATTTAGCAGCATGAGATTTTCGCTTTCCTTTGAATCAGAGTTATTCGAGTAAACAAAAAGATTAGAATTCGATTTTCTTTTGTCAGTAAAAGCATAATTGCTTTCTAAATCAACAATGTTAATAACCACAGGAAATTCTAACCCCTTAGCCTTGTGAATGGTCATTAATCTTATAGCATCAGTAAAATTAGCTATTTCAATCTCAAAAAGTTCGCTTTTATCCTTTTCAAAGAAATATAAAAAATTATTTATATCAATGTAGCCCGTAGATTCAATCTCAGAAATAATATCTAGTAATTTAACAAGATAAGCTGATTCTTCTGGAAAATTTAATGGAATTTTAAAAGTTGAATAAATTAAAATAAACAAATCAAACATAGCAACATAACCAGACTTAATGTAAATTTCTCTAAAATATTCGTTCCATATTTTATTATATTTGTCTTTAAATAAAGTATATAAACTTAAACCGTTACATCTATTACTAAAGATAAAGTCTCTTAACTCACTAGTAGAAATACCTTCTTCTGAAAAAATTTTATTCATAATATTACCAAGTAAAAAAATGGAAAAGCTTAAATTATCAAAAGGTGATTCTAAAAATTTTAAAAATGCAACAATTTCCTGAATTATTTTTCTATCCCTTATATCTAAAGAACTTTCTGAAACTATATTAAAGCCACTTTCTATAAGCCACGAGGCAATTTCGTTTACCTGTAAATTTGATCTGGCTAGTATAGCAATGTCGCTTAATTCATATCTTTTTTCTAATTCATGAATTAAATTTAATAATTCATTTTTTAAGCAATTTATTGTAAAGCCTGTATCTTCTGAATTCTCACTAATTTCAGACTCATCAAATAGTACAATCTTGCTTTTAAAAAATCCTGAGTCTTTCCTTGCATCTAACGGATATTGAATATAGTTGCTCAAACCTGATAAATTATTTGTTTTTAAAACTCTCTCCTTCAAATCATCCTGAAAAAAGTGCCTAATACTTTCTAAAACAATCCCATCCGTTCTAAAATTGTTTTCTAAATTTAGCAGAAATGTATTTTTTATTGGTTTTTCTATTACTTCTTTCATAATTTTATAATTAGAACCCCTAAAACTATAAATAGATTGTTTTATATCACCGACAGTAAAGACTGAACCATTTCTTGTTAAAAGATCATCACAAATTTTTTTTAAACATGCCCATTGAACCTCATCTGTATCTTGAAATTCATCTAATAAAATGTGATAAATATATCCCCCCAAACAAAATTGAATCTTTGTAATGGATTCAGAATTAAGATTGTCATAAATTAATTTGTTTATATTGCCAATATAAATTGAACCAAGACTTCTGTAAGCATCGTTTAAAAATGGCTTAAATTTATTAAATAAGTTTATATAGGGTTGGAATTTTAATTGGCATAAAAAAAATAAATAAGAATAAATTTTTTGTGTTGTATCTTCCCATTCAGACTTTAAGTATGAATAGCTCATACTTGTTTCCTTATTAAAAGGGAAATTTTTATAAATATTTTTAATAGTTTTAATTATGTTAATTTCAGAATTTTTTAATTTATCAATAAGTTTGTAAAAATTTTCTTTCTTAATTTTGCCGGTTAATTTCATATTCTTTTCTAATGCACGTTCAGCTATTAAAGCTAATTTTTTCATAAGGTATTTTACTTCATTTATCACAATTTCAATATCTTTATTGTCCTTAAAATACCCTAGCCTTTTATTTTCTAAATCTAGCAAAGTTAGCAAATTCTTTTTTAAATCCTCTTTTGGATTAAAACTTAAAGAATTATTTAACGAGATATCCTCTAAAAATTTTTCAAGTTCATAAAAATCAACTTCCTGGATAAACTTATCAACTGCAAAATCTATTATTTCATCGACATCAATTCTTATATTACTTGCTAAGATATTAGTTTCGAATGGCATAACTTTAAATATTCTTGCCATAAAACTATCAATAGTACTAACTTGAAACTCACTAAAGTTATCAAATATTAAACCTATTAATTTCCTAGAACGAATAACAATTTCTTCAAATGGAAGAGATAGAATAGCCTTTAAATTTTCTTTATCAGAATCATCTAATAACCCTAAAGAAATCTTTTTTAACCATTCTAATATCCTTTGCCTCATTTCGTTTGCAGCATTTTTTGTAAAGGTCAAAGCTAAAATATTTGTTAAATTGTTATTCTGAATTCTTTCTGATAAAATAAATTGGCAAAACCTTAAACTTAACAAATAGGTTTTGCCCGATCCCGCAGATGCATTAACTACATAAAAATGAGGAAAGGTTAGCTCATCATCTCTTTGTAATCTACATAACTTTTTTATCCCATTTACCAAAGAAAATTACCTGGTCACCAAACGTTAAAATCAAACTATTGATTAAATCTCTCGACCTTTTTTAACCAACCTTCAGGTCCTTTTATCTTACCATTTTGTATGCTTGTATAAAGTTCATAGATTTTTTTAGTAAATTTTCCAACCTTTCCATCTCCAACTGTAATTGATGAACCATCTTCAAAAACATATTCTCCCACAGGAGATATAACAGCAGCAGTACCAAAGCCGCCAGCCTCTATGATTCCACCTGATTTAACTTTATCAATAAATTCATCTAACAAAATTCTCTTTTGTATAACCCTTAATCCTAAAGAATCTTGGAGTTCAATTATAGATTCTGAAGTTATGCTCCTTAATATGGTATCTGTAAATTCTGGAATAACAACCGTTCCGTCTTTTTCTATATGAAAATGATTCATTGCACCAGCTTCTTCTATGTATTTATTTTCAGAGTCAAGATACAAAACCTGACTTGCACCAAATTTCTTTGCAAATTCTCCTGCTCTCAAAGAAGCGGCATAATTTCCTGCAGCTTTAGCAGCACCCGTACCTCCACTAACAGCTCTGTGAAATTGTTTCGTTATCAATAGTTTTATGGGTTTGGTAAAGCCTGCTGGGTAGTAAGGCCCACTAGGGGAGAGTATAACACCGAATATATATTTGCTAGATGGGTGTACTCCAAGAGAATCCTCAGTAGCAAACATAAATGGTCTTATGTAAAGAGAGGCTCCCTCTTGAATTGGAAACCACAATCTATCAACATCTATCAAAGCATGTATAGCTTTTATTTGTACTTCCTCATCAATTTTAGGCATGCAAAGGATTTCAGCAGAAATGTTTAATCTTTTAGCATTTTTATCAATCCTAAACGTGTATATCTCACCGTCATCATGCATAAAAGCCTTTGCGCCTTCGAAAAGTGCTTGGCCATAGTGAATTGCGATAGCACCAGGTGGAACTGGAATATCCGAATACGGCACTATCCTTGCATTTTGCCATTTAGAATCCTCATAATTTACTAAAAACATATGATCAGTTCGTAACTGTCCAAAAGAAAGAGTTGAAGTAGGTTTAAAGGGTTCAGATCTCCTATCTGATTTACTTTTTAACTTATAATCTATTTGCATCTTTAAATCCTCCTAACAAAATAAAATATTGTTAATTTCTAATCAAACAAAAAGTATTTTATAGTTTTACCATCCTTTACTTTTTTAATTTTATTACTCTCTACTAATTTATTTAAAATACTCTCAGCTGCCACTATTGGATCGCTTACGCTAAATCTGTATCCCTGGAAATGATTTCCAACTTTAACGTCTTTAATCGAATTTGCTATCTCATTTAAAGTAACTCCACTCGAATGATTTGAAACAAAAGAAATAATTTTCTTTTCAAGTTTGATACTAATTTGCTTTTTAAGCTCTTGCGGCATTTTATAAGAACGTCTATAACCATATATATAAAGCAACGCGCCCATAACAGCAAACGATAAAGTTCCTAAAATATATATTTCTATACTCACAAAATCTCCCTCATTTTGTTTTAATTAACTTAACTAAATTATTATTAACCAAAATTCTAATAAAAACAACAAGTCTTTCGAGAGTCAATTCGGATTCATTTTTAAAATGATTTTGCATATTAACCAGTATATCTTTCACATTATAGTTTCCATTACAATGTTGCCATACAAATTGACCATATTCATCCAAGTTTATAAAGCTTTTCCCATAATTCGGAAACCATCTTTCAAATATTTTGCGCAAAAATCCAGCGTGATAAACGATCAGCCTAAGCTGACCGTTTATCACTTCTTCTGAAATATTGGAATTCTTAACAGGATACATCATCAAAAGATTATTATTATTCTTTTTAAATCCAAGCAACCTTTTTATTCTACCTCAACCTTTTTCTTTATTAGATAAATATAAACACCAATTGCTAATAGAAAGTATATTAAAAGAGAGACAGGATTAACAAAACCTCCCCAAGTAAAGTTAAGCGAAATATTAATATTTTCATAGACCAAAAATGCAAGAATTACACCCATAAGCGAGCCACCTGCAATAAGGCCTGAATTTAAAAGAACACCTTCTTCTATTTTTGCTTTTAAAACGTCCTTGTTCTTAATTGATTTTGAAAGTATTAATTGTAACAATCCACCAGTTGCAATTGCTGCAGAAGTTAAAATTGGCAAATACATTCCTACCGCGAAGGCTAAGACTGACAAGCCTAAAATCTCAGCAATAATTGCTACAAAACCGCCTATTGCAACAAGTGCCCATGGCATTGTACCGCCAACCACCCCTTTTATAACCAAAGACATAAGCATAGCCTGAGGAGCTGGCAATTCTTTTGTACCAAATCCATAAGCATGACTCAGCATTACTAAGATTGAACCTATTACAAAGGATGATGCGACAGCACCTATAATCATCCCATATTGCTGCGCTTTAGGAGTAGCACCTACTAGAAAGGCCGTTTTCAAATCTTGAGATGTATCACCAGCGACCGCAATAGCAATACAAACAAGGGCACCAGTAATTAGAGTTGCAACCATTGCAGTATCTCCAACCCAACCAAACAATCTAAAAACTATAGCTACCAAAATTATTGTTCCTATAGTCATGCCAGACACAGGATTACTCGATGAACCAATAATACCAACTATTCTAGAAGATACAGTTGTAAAGAAAAAGGCAAATATTAACATAAGAAATGCCCCAATAAAACCAACATTAAACTGCGGTGTAAGAGCAACATAGAAAAATATAATGCCAACAATAATAAGGATCAGCAAAAAGGACATATCTCTTTGAGTACGTATATCCTTTATGCCATTATTATTTTTGCTCTTATTTAAACCTGTCATTGTAGCCTTAAAAGATCCAATTATTGTTGGCAAAGATTTTATCAGTGTTATAAAACCTCCTACTGCAACAGCACCTGCACCAATATAACGAATATAAGTACTCCAAAGTGCCCAATAACTCATTTGAGAAATTGGTACTTTTGATGGATAAATTGGAGCAGTTAGACCGCTGCCAAAATAGGAAATCAAAGGCATTAACACAAGCCAACTAAGCATACCACCAGTAAACATTGTAAATGATGCTCTAGGACCAATTATAAATCCTACACCCAAAAGAGCAGGCAAGGTATCAAAACCGATTGCAGCCCCCTTTAACCCTGGAATACCCCAATCTGGTGTTTCATTCCAAAGTCCTAAACCGTCCATTAAAAATTGATAGAGCGCACCGATACCTATCCCCATAAAAACTGTTTTTGCACCTGTTCCACCTTGATCTCCAGCTACTAAAACTTCTGCACATGCTGTTCCTTCTGGGTAAGGTAAGTTGTGATGTTCATTAACTATTAAAAGCTTTCTAAGAGGTACCATTAGAACGACTCCTAAAACACCACCAAGTAATGCCATAGTATCAAGTTCTAATAAACCTGGATTGTACCCCCATAAAAACAAGGCAGGAATTGTAAAAATAACTCCAGAAGCTATTGCTTCACCAGCAGAAGCAATTGTTTGCGCAATTGTATTCTCTAGAATTGTGCCTCTTCTAAAGATACCTTTTAAAATTCCCATTGACATTACGGCGGCAGGGATACTTGCGCTAACCGTTAGTCCTGCCTTCATACCCAAATATGCATCGGCTGCACCAAAAACAATTGCCAAAAAAACTCCCAGAAGAATTGCCGTAACTGTAAATTCTGGGATTACTTTGTCAGCAGATATATAAGGTATGTAATCTTGACCTGAAACGTTAAGATAATTGAGCTTTTTCCTGCTTTCCATTAATTTCTCCTCCAAATCAAAATAATTGATACGGTAGTTTTAAATTTTATTGTTCGCTAAAAGTTTGATAACTTCGTCAGCGCTTCTGCATATATTGCAGAACACTTAATTAGATCTGGAATTCTAGCAAATTCATTTGCCTGATGACATAGATCCTCTTCGCCTTCAAAAAGTGGGCCAAAGGAAACGGTATTTGGTATATGCTTTGAATAAGTACCTCCGCCAATAGAAAGTGGAGGAGTATTTGAATTTACATACTTTCTGTAAACTTCTAACAAGGTCTTAACTAAAAAGTGGTCTTCTGGGTAAAAAAGTGGTCTATCTTTAAGCAAGAATTCAACTTTTGCACCAGTTTTTTCAATAATTTGAACAAACTTTTCGTTGATTGCATCGTAATCTAAAGTTACAGGAGTTCTGTAATTTATGTCCAGCGATAAAGTTTTGTCCTTAAAACTTACAATACCTACGTTAAATGTTAATTTCCCGTATTTATCTTCACAAAAAATTCCAAACTTCTTTGCATCAGTTTCACTATCTATATAAGTAGCAAGCCAATCAATAACCTTTTTTGCTTTGATATTTAAGGGCAATTTAGAAAGAAATTCAAATAAGCCCATTATCGCATTCAAGCCAAGTTCTGGATGCGCCGCGTGAGAACTTTTTCCAATGCACTCAACATATACCTTTTCATCATACCTAACAGTCCACTTAAAGGGCTTTTCAGATTCAATTGTTTTTAAAATTTCAGATATCACGTTTTTATCGGCATTCTTTAAAACAGCGTAAGCTTTGTTAGGTACTACGTTTGCCTTAGTACCTCCAGTAATCTCTTCGATAATAATGCCGTCGTTGCCTTGGTCAATATCCCAGGATATTCTTACAAAAACCATACCCTTTTCAGAGTGAATCACTGGAAATTCAGCATCAGGGGAAAAGGCATAAATTGGAGGCTTTTCTTTAGAAAGGTACAAAGGCATATCGTTTGAGCCTTCTTCCTCATTTGTACCGAATAAAACCCTTATTTTCTTTCCTATACCTATTCCCAATTCTTTTATAGCATATAAAGAATAAAGTGAAGCGATAGCTGGTCCTTTATCATCAATTGCTCCTCTCGCGTATATTTTGTCTCCATCAATCCTCGCAACAAAGGGATCGCTATCCCAACCATCTCCTGCAGGCACCACATCAAGATGCGTCAAAGAAGCTACGTAATCGTCAGAATTACCATATTCCACTACTCCAACAGCATCGTTTACTACAAATGTCTTAAACCCCATTCTTTTTGCAATATTTAACGTCTCATCCAAACATTTCCTCACTTCTACGCCAAAAGGCGCTCCCTCAGTTTTTTCTCCATTTACGCTTGGATAAGATAAAATCTTTTTTAAATCTTCAATAAATTCTGCTTTTTTACTTTCAATAAAAGATAGATAATCCATTTTGAAATACATTCTCCTTTTTACTTAGATCTTAAATTTAAATTAAAAACAAAAAGCTTTACAAATTACATAAATTTCCCTAATCAACTACCACCACCCTCTTAGTTTCATAACCTCTATAATTCTTTTAATAGCCACTACATATGCTGCTTGCCTCATGCTGATATTGTATTCCCTTGCAGCTTTTAAAACGCTCTTATAAGCTTCAGACATTCTATGATTAAGCCTCTTATAAACAAGATCTTCGTCCCAATAATACATGTAGAAGTTTTGAACCATTTCAAAGTAAGATACCGTTACCCCGCCTGCATTTGCAAGAAAATCTGGTATAAGGTGGATTCCCTTTTTAAACAGAATTTTATCGGCTTCAGGAGTAGTAGGACCATTAGCGAGTTCAAGTATAATTTTTGCCTTAATTTCATTTGCATTATTTTTTGTAATAACTTCCTCAAGAGCAGATGGCACCAAAATATCAACGTCCAAAAGTAAAAGCTCTTCATTAGTTATATCCTTTGCACCAGAAAAACCATTGACATGCCCAGTCTTCTCCTTGTGTTCTTTCAGGGCTTTAATATTAATACCATTTTGATTATAAATACCACCTTTGCTATCACTAATCGCTAATACCTTAATACCAAACATCTTTTCAGCAAGAAGAGCAGCATAATATCCTGCATTGCCAAATCCTTGAATAGCCATTGTTGATTTTGAAAGATCAAGACCTAAATACTTAGATGCTTCTTTCAAAACATACATTCCACCTCTGGCAGTCGCATCTTCTCTGCCTTGGGATCCCCCCATCATAATTGGTTTGCCGGTAATAACTCCAAATTGATTTTTACCAATTATTTTAGAATATTCATCCATCATCCATGCCATAACTTGAGGATTAGTATACACATCTGGCGCAGGAATATCTTGATCAGGCCCTATTAATTGCCAAATTTTATCAATATATCCCCTAGCTAACCTCTCAAGCTCATTACTTGACATTTCTTTTGGATTACATATCACTCCACCTTTCGCCCCTCCCAAAGGTAGACCCATACAAGCTGTTTTCCAAGTCATCCACGCTGCCAGTGCTCTAATAGTATCTATTGTCTCCTCAGGGTGAAACCTTATGCCACCTTTACAAGGGCCCAAAGCGTTGTTATATTGAACCCTGAAGCCATGAAAAACCTTTAAATCTCCATTGTCCATCCTTACTGGTATAGACACATGAATTTCTCTCATAGGTGTTCTAAGAATTTGCATTACATCACTCTTTATCTGCAGAATCCGCATAACCTCATCTAACTGTTCTTGGACTACCTCAAAAGGATTAATAAGATTCAACCTTCCCGCCTCCTACACATTAAAATTTTTAAAATTCTCAACAAATTTAACATAATATATTTTATTATTTATTTAGTTCTTTAACAAATAACAAAATTCACATATAATAAATAAAAAAATTTTATATTATACAATTTTTTGTACCAAGAATATTATAAAACTTTTTAAAATAATTTGCAAATTTTTTTAAAGTTAATCTTTACTTTCTATAAAAACTATTTAAGTGTAAAATTTGATTTTTTAAAAAAAAACAATATAATTTAAATATGGAAAACTATATAACTTTAGAACAACTATCAAAAGAAACTAATATTGCAGAATCTACTATTAGAAGATACATAAACAAATTTGATTTTCTCTTTGAAATCAACAATGAAAAAAGAACCAAGCGCTATCACAGAAATTGCGTTGGTCAGCTTATTAAAATTAACGAGATGTATAAAAAGGGTCTTACAACAGAAGAGATAAAAAAGGCTTTAAGCACAGACATTAAAGAGAGAGAAGATACTCAACCTCAAAAAGGGATAATTGAAGTTAAGCAAGATTTTTATGAATATAAAGAAAGTTCTAATTTAAAACCAGACATAAAAGACTTTCTTCTAAAACAGATTTCTTTGCTAAAAGAAATAAAGGATGGTTTTAAAAATTTAGAAGATGTTGATTTACTAAAAAAGGAGATTCATAAAAAAGAGATTGAAATTGCAAATTTAAAAAGAGAAAATTTGGAGCTCAAACAGTATTTAGTTAGATTAGAAGAAAAGATAAATTCATGTGAAAAGGAATTATCCAGATTGAAAAAAGAATCCGATAATACCTTAATGGAGTTATTTAACAATTTAAAGGGTGAGCAAAAAAAAGAAGGTCAAAAATTTTGGTGGATGAGATTTTTCTCGAAATAAGAAAAAGAAAACTCCTACAAAAAATTTAAGGGGGCAACAAATTGAAATTATTAAGGTTTAGATTTCAAGACGAAACAAAGTTTGGCGTAATCGAAGGAAATGAAGTAGTAGTTTTAGAAGAAGATTTCTTACTTTCTATTAAAAAAAGCTCAAGTAGGGTAAGTTTTGATGAAATAGAGCTTCTATCACCCGTTTCTCCTTCTAAATTTATATGCGTAGGCTTGAATTATATAGACCATGCAAACGAAATGAAAGAAAAACTACCAGATGAGCCTGTCCTTTTTTTAAAACCGTCTACAGCGATCAATCACCCTAACTACCCAATTTACTATCCACCACAGACTAAAGAACTACATTATGAAGCAGAGCTTGCTGTAGTAATTGGAAAAACAGCAAAAAATGTAATGATTGAAGATGCTAAGAACTATATATTAGGATACACTTGTGGCAACGACGTAACAGCAAGGGACCTCCAGAGAAAAGATATTCAATGGACAAGATCAAAATCGTTTGATTCGTTCGCTCCAATAGGACCGTGGATAGAAACAGAAATTGACCCGAGCTCTTTAGATATTAAATTACTTCTAAATGACGAAATCAAACAGAGATCTAACACATCAAACCTTATATTCAAGCCAGATTTCTTGGTTAGTTTTATTAGTTCAATAATGACTTTGTTGCCAGGTGACGTAATTATGACAGGTACTCCTTCAGGGGTAGGACCAATGAAAGTTGGAGACAGTGTAAGCGTTGTAATTGAAAATATTGGAACGCTTACAAATAAAATAGAATAGAATAGTTTAAAAATATTAAATGTTAAGCAAGGAGGTCAAAAATGTTAAAAAAAACTTTACTAATTCTGATTTCAATTTTGTTCATTTCTGTAAACGTTTCTTATGCATCTGTACAAACTGATTTAGCAAAGGAATATTTTGTTTTAGGTGAAAAATATCTTAACGAATCAAATTTTGACAAGGCAGTAATGTTTTTCCAACAGGCAATAGATACTGATCCAAATTATGTCCAAGCCTATGATGAATTAGCAAAATGCTATATAGGAACTAATCAGCTCTCAAAGGCTGTAGAAATTACCTCAAAAGCTCTAAGCATCGATCCTAATTATGTTGATGCTATGCTCACCAAAGGAATTGCTCTGAGAAAACTAGGAAGCAATAATGAAGCAATAATAGTTTTGACCAATGCTATACAAAAGGATCCTTCAAACGCTTATATCTATTACAACCTGGGTTTAGTATACTCTAACCAGCATAACAATCAAGAAGCAATAGAAAATTTTACCAAAGCTGTAAGTCTTACTCCAAAATTCTCTGATGCAAGATATCAACTGGGCTTATCTTATGTGGAAATAAAAGACTTATATGACGCATATCAACAATTCAGAGCTTTAAAGGATCTAAATATCGCTCTTGCCAATTCCCTTTTTGACAAAATATACACAATTAAAAATCTTGCAAGTTTATACCCTGTCAATATAATCAATAATCAAAGCGCTGAGCAACTTTTAGAAAACGCAAATATAGCTTTTGAAAAGAAAAACTACGATAAAGCTGTAACTTTATATGAAAATCTCTTAATTAAAGACCCAGATAGCTTGATAGCTTCTACAAGGTTAGGTGAAATTTTTAGAAGCAGATCTGACAACGGTATGATATTTCAAGCGTACAAGAATGCAATAAGACTTGACCCTGATAACGCAGATTATCATTATTATATTGGAGTTGCTTTAGCGAAACTAGGCGAAAAAGACTTTGCAATGACAGAATACAGGATATTAAAAAGTTTAAATCGAGATCTTGCAAATAAACTTTTCATAGAGATTTATAAATATAATTATTAATAAAATATTGATATGTCAATAAACAATAAAATTAAAGGTATAATTTTTGATTTTGACGGAACACTTGTTGACACCCTCGAAGATATTGCAGAAAGCGCAAACCAGGCTCTTATTGATGTTGGTCTTAAACCATATCCTGTTCAAAATTATAAAAAATTTGTCGGTGAGGGTTCGGAAGTTTTAATAGAAAGAATAATTCCAAAAGATATTTATTCAGAAGAACTAAAATCAAAATTACTAAAAAGTTATAGCGAAATTTATAGAAAAAACTGGTCGAAAAATAGTAAGCCCTATAATGGAATTCCTGAAGTTTTAGAGTATTTAAAAGAGAAAAATTATATGGTTGCAATACTCTCGAACAAGCCAGATCCCTTCACAAAAGAGATGGCAAGTTTTTTCTTTCCTGAATTTCCCTTCCTAAAAATTTTGGGCGCAAGACCTCAAATACCGAAAAAGCCTGATCCTACAGCAATCTATGAAATCATTTCTTCTTCAAAATTTGAAAGATACAATTGGTCAATGGTTGGAGACACTGCAATAGACATAAAAGCAGCAAAAAATGCAGAAATTTTACCTATGGGTGCGCTTTGGGGTTTTAGACCAGATGAAATTTTGATAGAGAAAGATATCTTACATATTAAGCAGCCAGAAGACATAATAACCATCTTAAATAATGATTACTAATTATAAAAAGATAAATCTTACAAAATTGGTTGAAAATATTGCTTCCTCACAAGTTTATCTCCTTTCTAATCCTTCTCCGTACGAACATTCTTTAAGAGTTAGTTTCATCTCAAATCTAATTTCAAGAGAGATGAATTTAGAAAAAATCCAAAGAATTGACCTATATCATGCTAGTTTGTTACACGATATAGGAGCTTTTTCTGATGAAGTTTTCTTTCTTCTTGAATTTAACTCTAGAAAAGAGATGAATCTTGAAAATCACGCTTATAATGGCTATGAATTATTCCGTGACGTACCCTTTTTTGAAACAACCGCTTATATTATCAAAGAACATCACAATGAGAATACAACTAATTTATTATCAAGAATAATCTTTTTTGCAGATGAAATCGAAATTCAAATTAGAAGCAACAATTTTACCAATCCAAAAGAAGTACAAGCAAAAGCAGTTTCTCTTTTTAAAGATAAAAGAACATTTAAAGAGGTGCTTGATGCCTTTATAGCGTGTTCAAGAAACGATACCTTTCTATTTTTGTTAAAAGATTTAAATGAATTAAAGAAAGAAAACTCTAACTTAGTTGGAGATAGATTTGAAATCTTAAGCAACGAAGAGTTAAATAGTTTTGCTAAATCTATTGCAAAAAATTTGGTTGACGCAAAAAGCGAATTTACGAAACTCCACTCGATTGACGTAACGTATACTGCTGTCTCTATTGCCAAAACAATGGGATTTTCTCCGATGGACTGTCAAAAAATCGAAACCGCTGGTTTTTTGCACGATATCGGAAAGCTCTTCGTACCACTCAGTATTCTTGAAAAACCTGACAAATTAAGCGGTAATGAATGGCTAACTATGAAATCTCATGTTTATTATACGTATTCATTTTTAAATTCATTAGGATTAGATAAAGAAATTGTAGATATTGCTTCTTTTCACCACGAATATTTAGACGGCAGCGGTTACCCATTTGGTTTAGAGGGAAACAACCTTTCAATTTTACAAAGAATTATGAGCGTCTCAGACGTTTATGCTGCACTTAGACAACAAAGACCATATAGAACAGATAGGCTTAAACACGATGATGCTATTGAAATATTGGAAAAAATGGCTAAAAATGGAAAAGTTGATAAACAAGTTGTAAAAAGTATTCCTTACAACTTGCTTATGCTCTGGGAATATTAGCCATATCTGTGGCATCTTACTTTATGATTTGTTTCAACTTCTGTAATCTCAGGTAGATTCTCTTTACACTTATCAAATTTCAGCTTGCACCTTTCTAAAAATGGGCACAGTCTTAGTTTCGTTTTATTAAAATCAAGTGAAGGTTCAAAAACTTCTGTTTTGATATCTTCAGCTCTAGTAGAATACAAAGTTGGAGCCGATTCTATTAAAAGCTTAGTATAAGGATGTAAGGGATTGCTAAATAATTTTTCAGTAAAAGCCTCTTCCATTATCAATCCTTTGTAAATAACTACAGACTTATTACACAAATATTCGATAATTGAAAGATCGTGAGATATTATCATCATTGTAAGATTGTTTTTTTCATATATCTTTTCAAATAATTTTAAAATCTGAGCCTTTATAGAAAGATCAAGGGAAGAAACGGGCTCATCGGCAACCAAAAATTTTGGCTTAAGAATTAAGGACCTGGCTATAGCAATTCTCTGTCTTTGTCCCCCACTAAATTGATATGGAAATTTCTGAAGATCATCATTTTTTAGACCCATATCCTCAACTACCTCATCTATTATATCTTTTCTTTTAGCCCGTTCAATACCACCAAGAATTAGCGGTTCAAGAAGAATATCTAGCACCTTCATTTTAGGATTAAAAGATGAGTAAGGATCTTGGAAGATAAAGGAAGTACTCCTTTGAAATTCTCTAAATTCCTTTTTGTTTAAATCAAAAATATTTTTGTTATTGTACAAAAGCAAACCTTTGGTAGGTTTTTCCAATCCCACAAAAATCCTTCCAAGCGTACTCTTGCCCGACCCAGTTTCACCTAAAATTCCAATAATATCCTTTTCCTGAACACTAATATTAATATCCCTTAAAGCATCTAAATTATTGTTATTATCAAATCGGAAAAATCCCTTTTTATAATAAGTTTTACAAATATTTTCAGCCCGAAATAGCACTATCTAAACATACCCTTATTGAAACAAGCTACAAATCTATCATCATCTATTTGTTCTAAAGATACAGGATCATGACATCTTTTAGTTGCAAAATTGCACCTTTCTAAAAACGGACATATCTCTTCTGGAAAATCTTGTAAAGAAGGGATGCTGCCTTTTATTTCTTTAAGAATTTCTAATTTATTGCCAGTTCTTCTTGGTATTGAAGACAAAAGCCCAAATGTATAAGGGTGTAGAGGGTTTCTTAAAACCTCTTTTGTTTTGCCACTCTCCATTATCCTTCCACAGTACAACACGATAACCCTATCGGTATTTTCCCATATTACTCCTAAGTCGTGAGAAACAAGTATGAAAGAAAAATTCAAATTTTTTTTAAAACCTTTTATCAAAGCTAAAATATCTTTTTGTACTGTTACGTCAAGAGCAGTTGTAGGCTCATCGGCAATAACAATTTCAGGGCTGCAAGAAATAGCAATAGCAATCATTACTCTTTGCCTAATTCCACCACTAAGCATAAAGGGGTATTTGTTTAAAACTAACTCTGGTAGATCAATCTTGACATCTTTTAAGAGATTCATTGTAATATCAAGCGCATCAGTCTTATTTATTAATCCATGGGCATGCAAAGTCTCAACTATTTGATCTTTTACTGTTAATAAAGGGTGAAGAGAGCTCATCGGATCTTGAAAGATGATCGCAATATCTTTTCCTCTAATCTTTCTAACTTCATTCTCTGAAAGTTTTAGAATATCTTTATCTTTAAATAGTACGGATCCTGATATTATTTTCCCCTGTTTTGGTATCAAGTTTAAAATAGAATTTGCAAGAATTGTTTTACCTGAACCAGATTCTCCAACTATACCCAAAAATTCATTTTTATTAAGGCTAAAGTTTATATTATTTAATGCCTTCAACCATTTTTTATTTTTTTCAGAATAAAACCCTAAAGTTAAATTTTTTACCTCCAATAAAACCATTAATAAATTATTTTTACCACTTATTATTATGAATTATTGAAGTATTTAGTTCACCGTGTGGTTTTTTCTTTTCAGCCGGATATCCAAGAGAAGCTATAGCAAACGGTATCAAGTTCTCTGGAATGTCAAAAATCTTTCTCAACCCATTCATTCTTTCTTCCACCGGATAAATGCCAACCCAGCAAGAACCTATTCCAAGTGCAGTTGCTGCAATAAGTATATTTTCCATTGCAGCAGAACAATTTAATGGCCATCTACCAGGATATTTTTCAAGAGCAGGATCAGCAACTACAACAATACCAACATTTGCTTGTAAAAGCATATGGGCATATTGATGGTATTTAAGAACTTCTTTCAGTAAATCCTTATCCTTTACAACAATATAATGGCAAACATTACTACCGCCTGCAGAAGGAGCAGACATAGCTGCCCTTAAAATAGTTTCGACATGTTCATAAGGAATTTCTTTATCAGTATAAGACCTTATGCTTCTCCTACTAAACAATGCTTCAATTGCATCCATATAAATCCTCCTTTACAAATAAAAATCTACTAACATTTTATAAGATTTTCAGCAATAATTAAAATATCTACAGGCCAAAATATTTGAGCGCGTGGGTAAGTAATTTTTGGCAATCCTTTTATCGACCTACTTGAAAGAATTTTATCCTTAAAGTATATGGGAATATTTTCTATTCCATATATTACACCAAATAAAGAACCAACCAAAGCGCAATTTTTTGATGAATCGCCTCCTCTTATTGATGTTTTTAAAATAGATTCTTCAAAGTTATTTGAATGTAATAATTCATAAAACAAGTTTTGAAGACAAACCAAAACGTTTTCAGGTTTTTTAGTATGATCTAAATTAACACTACTTTGAGCTTCAATTATGACCTTTTTTATATTCTCTGAAAATTCACTTTTATCCAGAAAACTAAGTACAAACTTATACAACTCAGCATTAGATATTTTTCTTCTCAAAGCTAATCTAAACGTATAAGTTAGAATTTTTGCACACTCTAGACAAATAGGATTAGGATTGGTTATCTTACAATCTAGTTCAACAACTTTAAAAGCTTCCTCAAAAGAAGAGTTTAAAGTCAATATTGATATTGGAATAATCCTTAACAAAAACGAGTTTGTAACGTCATCAATAGACTCTGAAGAATATCTTTCAGGGATGCTTCTCATTGATTTAAGAGAGCTAAAGGCACTTGATTGGGCAAAATCTACTTCTACAGGTTCAGAGTTATACCAATACAGGTAAGACTCAATAACCTTTTTAAAATTATATGAACAGTATTTCGAAAGTACTCTTGATAGAATGATAACTATTTCAGAATTTACAGGCTCTAACATTTGATTTTCAATGGTAAAGTCAATAATCTTTTCGCTACTATTCGAATACCCAAATGAGTCACCCACTATTAAGCCCATCATAGCACCCTGAACCTTTGACAGTAACATCTTATCCTTTATATAACTAGTAAGTTTTGGAACCTCTGTTGGATTAAGGTCAAGATTTTTTTCTAAAGGCATTCTATAAAGAACGCTTTTCCAATTTTTACCCACAAATTCTTTTATTATCTCGTAGTCTCCACCAAAACATATTTGACCGCACCCACTATAACCTTGTTTTGAATAGACGATCTCCTTACCTGATTCGTCAAAAAGATTTAACCCATTTCCGATCAAAAGAGCATGAGCTGCAGCATATGTAAACGTCGTTGGACTTGAGCAATCAATTGCAAAAATCCCCTCTCCTACCGAGCTTAAGGCCAATCTATAGGAAAAACACGGAACGCACTTGTATTTAAAAGGATAGCAAAGTCTTGAGTTTGTAATACTATTTTTGTCAGCCTCATAAGAAGTAAGAACAACGTTAGACTTAAGAGCCTTGTCTGTTCTTTGCCCATTCCTATAGACCCCATCTAAACCCTTAGCCCAATAAAACAAATCATTGAAATTAAAAGAGTTTACCACTCCTAATACCAATTCGCTATTTGATAAAAGGGCGATTGATACAGATGCCCCCCTATAACCTTTTGAATATGGCTCAGCTCCACAAAGAGCAGAAACTATCCAATATAGGTCATCATCGTGAGTTGATTGAGAAACTATTCCCATAGATTCGCAGTGAAAACCATATGATGGAAATTTCTCTTTTAAAAGCAAATAGATCTTTTCTTCTAGTTCTTCAACTCTTTTCAATGCTAATTTTGGATTTTCTAAAAACAGCCTGTCAAAGTATTCTCCTACCTTCTTTGCTAAAGAAATAGCTTCATTTAATTCATCCCAAAACAAAATTTTACACACATCTCACCGTCAATTAATAACAATTATTTTATTTTTGACTTGAGTCCAAGTTTGTAAAGGATATTAGCCATTATGCAAAAACCTGTTAAAGCAAAGATTATTAGATTTATTCCTACTAAAAAAGTTAAAATAAACCAGTAAGGACTCCAAATAAATCCAAAAAAAAGACTAAGTAATATAAATATTCCAGCAATAAGAAAAATTACTCTTTCAAGATACCAACTGTCTGTTGGAGCCATATACATAATATTATCACCTCTTAAAAATCTTTTTTATGTCAAACTTTATGTTTCCTTCTTTAATTTTTATCTCAGTATCCTTATATATAAAGTATAAAATGGGCAACAGTGTCCAAGAGAATATTGTCACTGCCACTTCCCCTGCCATTAACGATATAGCCATTCCTTGAAATATAGGATCAAAAAGTATCACGCTTGAACCAACCACTACTGCAGCAGCAGTTAAAAACATAGGTCTAAACCTAACTAAACATCCCTCAATTATAGAGTCCTTTAATGGAACACCTTCGTTTAATTTCATTTCTATAAAATCAACCAAAATAATTGAGTTTCTAACCACTATACCAGCTCCTGCAATAAATCCTATCATTGATGTAGCCGTAAAGAATGCGTTCAAAAGTGCATGCGCAGGCAAAATGCCGATTAAAGAAAGGGGTATTGGAGCCATTATAATAAACGGGGTGATGTATGACTTAAACCAACCCACTATCATTACATAAATAATAATTAGAACAACAGCAAAGGCTATGCCTAAATCCCTAAACACCTCATAAGTAATTTGCCATTCGCCATCCCATTTCACCGAATAGTTTAAACCAAGTGGAGGTTCATGTGTAAAATAAAGTTTAAGAGGATGGTTGCCTGGTACCTTTATTTCAGAAATAGGTTTGTTCATCCTTAAAATTGCATATATTGGGCTCTCTTCTCTTCCAGCCACATCACCAATAACGTACACAACTCTTCTAAGGTTTTTACGGTAAATAGGTTGATCTTCTGTTGTCTTCTCTAAAGTCACCAATTCTGCAAGAGAAACCATATGCTTATTCGAAGAAGGAAGCGCAACATTTTGAAGCCCATCAAGACTTGCTCTATTTTTAAGTGGAGCCTGAACCCAAATCTCAACTGGCTCCCTACTGTGATCGGTATGCAAAAGACCCACATCAGTACCATGAAGTGCCATTTGAAGGCTTTGGGCAATATCATAGGTTGAAATACCATTATATGCAGCTTTTTCCTTGTCAACTTTGAAAATATATTTTGTTTGTTCTTCATTTTGTAACCAATCAACATCCACTACATCATGCGTCTTTTTAAATATATCTTCAACTTCAGAAGCAATTTTCAACTGTTCATTAAAGTTAGGACCGTAAACCTCAGCCACCAACGTACTGAGTACTGGCGGACCAGGCGGCACTTCCACAATCTTTATTCTAGCATTGTAAGCGCTAGCAATTTGGTCAATAGGTCCTCTAATTCTCTTAGCAATATCGTGACTTTGTGCACTCCTCTCGTCCTTTGGCACCAAGTTAATTTGAATATCGGCTACATCATCACCTTTTCTAAGAAAATAATGCCTAACAAGACCATTAAACGTTATTGGAGAAGCCGTGCCAGAATATATTTGATAGTTATCAACTTCAGGAACAGTTCTGATATATTCTGCTATTTTTTCAGCAAGCGCATTCGTAGTCTCTAAAGTAGTTCCTTTAGGAGTGTCTATCAAAACCTGAATTTCGCTCTTATTATCAAAAGGTAACATCTTTACCATAACTACTTTTAAGGGCAAAAGGGCTACCGAGGCCAAAAGACATATTATAGTAAAAATTATAAAAGCTACCCTTTTTTTACCACTTTCTAACATTGAGGTAAGATTTTTTCTATATATCTTATTAAAAGAGGATATTATTCTGTTTTCTTTCTCTTTTTCTGTTCTTTTAACATTTTTTAACACAATGTAACTAAGCCATGGACTAATTATGAATGCAATAAGAAGGGATATTATCATTGCAGCAGAAGCTCCAATAGGTATTGGTTTCATATACGGACCCATCATTCCAGAAACAAAAGCCATCGGCAAAAGAGCTGCAATAACTGTGAAAGTAGCAAGAATTGTAGGATTGCCTACTTCATTTACTGCTTGAATTGCAACAAGTATAGAAACTTCTTTCTCTCTAAAATGTCTGTGTATATTTTCTACAACTACAATGGCGTCATCTACCAAAATACCAATAGAAAAAATTAAGGCAAACAAAGTAACCCTATTCAAAGTAAAGCCAAATAAATATGTTGCAAGAAGAGTAAGCGCCAAAGTGACAGGAATAGCTACAGCAACAACCAAAGCCTCCCTAATTCCCAGGCTTAAACCTATAAGAACAGTAACCGAAACTGCTGCAAGTAACATGTGTTCTAATAACTCATTTGATTTTTCATTTGCTGTATTTCCATAATTTCTTGTAGTTGTTACTTCTACACCACTTGGAATCACAGTACCCTTCAACCTTGAAATATCATCTAATAGCCTATCTGAAAGTTCAGTTGCATTTGTTCCTTTCTTTTTTGCTATCGTTATTGTAACAGCTGGATATATGCTAGATCTTTCAATACCTGGTATACTTTCTTTCCATGAGGGGCCAAACCCCATAAAGACATAATCCTTAGCCTCTTCTGGTCCATCAGTTATGGTAGCAACATCGCTAAGTTTAACAGGTCTGCCATTAAAAACTCCAACAATTACGTTACCAACATCGTTTGCGTCTTTAAGAAAAGAACCGGTTTCAACTAAAAATTCATAGTTATTTAAAGGAAAAGAGCCAGAAGAAAGGGAGACATTTGCTGAGCTTATCATCTGTGATATCTGAAGTGGTGATATATGATACGATTTTAACTTAATCGGATCTATATCCACTTTCACTTCTCTTTTTGGACCACCTATGATATGTGTTTCTGCTACATCTTTATCCTTTTTCAAATAATCACATGTTTCAAGAGCAATTTTTCTAAGTTCGTATCCGTCATATTCATTGCTCCAAAGGGTTAAGGTTAAAACTGGCACATCATCAATAGATTTTGGTTTTACAATTGGCATTGATACCCCAGGTGGAATTAGATCAAGATGGGAAAATAACTTTGTATAGAGATTTGTAATGCTCTTTTCCATGTCCTCTCCCACTTTGTATCTAACGGTAACCATACTAAGACCTGGCCTAGAAGTGGAATATATGTACTCAACACCCTTAATCTCCCACAAGAATTTTTCCATTGGCTTTGTAACCCTTTCCTCAACTTCCTTTGCCGAAGCACCTGGATAACGAACAAAAACATCGATCATAGGAACAACTATTTGTGGGTCTTCTTCTCTAGGGGTTACAATTACAGCAAAAACTCCCAAAATTAAAGCAGTAATAACAATTAAAGGAGTTAGCTTAGACCTAATAAAGAGTTGAGCTATTTTGCCTGCAATACCGAATTTCATATCTGGCTCCTAACTCCCTTTTACTATTGCGCCGTCAAAAGCATTTTCAGTACCTTCAACTATTATCTTCTCTCCATTAGAAAGCCCAGACAAAACTTCAACCTTTTCTCCATACTTTTCCCCTAATTTAACCACCCTATAGTTTACCAATCCTTTATCATCAACAACGTAAACGCCAATTAATCCGCCCTTTCTAACAATAGCCGATTCTGGAATAGTAATAGCTCTCTTTGTACCAATATTAAAATATGCCTTGCCATACATTCCACTCCTAAAATTACCTGGACCTAGATCCACCTTTACGACAAATGATCTGGACATCGGATCTACTGAAGGAACTATCTCAGATATCTTCCCTTCTATTTCTGGCAAAGAATCAATTCTAACTTTAACAATAGAACCAATCTTTAAATCCTGAGAATATTTTGAATCAACGTTGGCATCTAACTCAAAACTGGAAGTGTTTTCTACGTCAAGCAATGGCATACCTGGCATTGCAGTAGTACCCACATCAACTTTTTTAGAGGACACTATCCCAGAAATCGGAGAAGTAACTGTATAAAAGCTTCTCATAATTTTAGCCTCTTCCAAAGCAGCTTTTGCTCTTTCATAATTGGTTTGAGCAAGTTCTTTTTCTGTAGTAATTTGATCCATCTCTTGCTGACTTAGGGCCTTTTCATCATACAAAGCCTTATATCTCATATAAGTTGCATTGCTTAAAGACATATTTAACTTTGCTGCATCAAGATTTTTCTCTGCCTGTCTTACTCTTTCAGAGGCATCTTGATCGTATATGGTTAATAATACTTGACCTTGTGAGACCATATCACCATCTTTTACATTGATCGAAGTAATAGTCCCCATAACTTTACTAGTGATAACGCTTATTATTTTAGCCTTTACTGTTCCAGTTGCTTCTAAATATTTTGGCAGATCAGTTTCACTTACTGTTTGAAGTTTTACACCACTTATTGTTTTACTTTCTATTTTCCCATTATGACTTGAAGAGCACCCTGAAATAAAAAAAATACTTGATAAAAACAATAAGAAAATTATCGAATAAAAAAGAAAAAACCTTGAATTTTTAATCATATTATCCTCCTCGTCTTACTTTATCCCTAAATCTGAAAGTAAAGTCCCACTTTTATATTCCAAATCAACTAAAGACATAAAATATTTGTTCTCTTTATCAACTAAATTTGCCCTTATATTATCTAAATTCGTTTGAGCATCCAATAAATCAATAAATGGAGAGAGGGCATTTTGATATCTGTGCAAAATAATTTTTGTGTCTTCTTCTGCACTGGCTAATGCCCCTTTTGCTAACTCTAGATTAGTTTTAGCTTCTTCTACCCCAAGATACGAACTGTATACCTCTAAAGAAATGGCATCTTTCATAGACTTTAAGTTTTCTTCAATGATTTTTTGTTCAGCTTTTGCTTTTTTAATCTCATTTTCTCTTTTAAATCCATCAAATATATCCCAACTCAAATATGCTAAAAACTGATAACTGTCTCCTTCTGATCCAAAAATACTACTGTGATCGTTCATCTGATAAGTAGCTGATAAACCAAGAGAAGGTAAATAACCAGAGTTAGCAAATTCAACGTTAATATGCGAGATCTTATCTCTTAACTCAATTGCTTTTAAATCCGCTCTATTAAAACTTGCATTCTTATAATAGCTTTCACTCTGAAACTTAATAGGAAGATCAAAATTTTCAGATGGGATTACATTTTCCTGTAAGCCCAAGACAAGACCAAAAACTCTTTGTGATACTTCAAAATTTTTCCTTGCACTTACAAGCCTTTCTTTAGCCGCTAAAACTGAAGTTTGTGCTCTTAACACATCAGAATATACGCTAAGACCAACTTTATAATTAATTTTTGCAATTTTTTCATGTTCAAGAGCATCTTCAAGAGCCTTTTGAGCAACTGATAGATATTCTTTAGCAGTTTGAACATCAAGGTAGCTTTTAATGACTTTATATACTATTTCTTCCTTTTTCCTCTGATAGTCCAATTTTTGAGCTTCAAGCTCTTTTTTTGCCATATTTATAGCCAACAATGCCTTTCTAGAAAATATTAACTGATTAACGGTAAAAGAAGTTTGATAGTCACTCAACGATGAGGGATTGTTTAAAGAATTTATATCAAAATCATTTTGAGTAAATCTCTTTTCATTCAACTTTGCCATAAAAACATACGTTGGGTTGTTTGTTTTTAAATAGGTTTCATTAAAAGAGAATTTCGGCAAATAACTACTTTGGGCAATCCCCAATTCAGCTTCTTTAACACGAATAGACTCAGAAAGAGATCTTAATTCATGGTTATTTACCAAAGCATATTCTATAGCTTCGTTTAAGTTTAAACTTATTGGTTCTGAAAAAGAAATTTTGGGGGTTAATAAAAAAAACAAAAAAAATAACAGAATAGCTCTCACTACTTCCTCCCAAAAATAATCTTAAAATTAATAATATTTTACAATAAAAACAAAAATCATATTCAAATTATTTACATCATATTAATATATTTAAAATCATTTAATAGTAGATGTCAAGGGAAAATTTTCTCCTAACATTCCTTAAAAATAACCTTATTAAAATTACACCCCCCTCCTTTATAACTGTTAAAGAAAGCTTTTTTTGTTATAAACTCAATAATTACAATAACGAACAAAAAGAGAGCAAATTTTTAAAGAAAGAATAACATCCCTTAAATTATTAACTTCAGATAGATTTTATTTTGGGTAAATACTTTTCATCATTCGTCAAAAACTTTAAATATAGCGCTCATATCTTCCTTTGCATGCTTTTTTAGTCCCTTTTTGAAGACTTCGTTAACTGCAGCTAGAGTAGGACAATAACATTTGAATTCATCTGCTACGCTCACAGCATACCCCAAATCCTTTTTCATATTTTCAAAAGAAAAATGGGTTTCAAAATCATTAGCTAAGACCTTTTTTATCTTAAATTCGAAATATGGGTTAGCCAAAGCCCCAGAATTGAGTATATTAAATACCATCTCAGGATCTAAGCCGATCTTCCTAGCAAAAGCTAATCCCTCAAGATAAGCTGTCAAAGAAGTAGCAAAAGCCTCATTGTTAACAACTTTTATATAAGATGCTTTTGGAACATCTCCTAAATACATCACCTTCTTTGAAATCTTCTCAAAAGCACTTGTACACTTTTCAAAAGCCTCTTTGTCACCAGCAGCCAGAATTACAAGCTCACCCTTTTGAGCAGGAATCTTGCTGCCTAAAACAGGAGTTTCTAAAAATAGAGCACCTCTTTCTTTAACTAAACCACAGAGCTCTAAAGAATAATTAGGATGTACTGTACTAAAATTAGCAACAATCTTTCCCTTCCCTAAAGCTTCTAAAAATCCATCTTTGCCTTCAGACACGGCCTTACAAGCCCCTACATCGGTAAGCATAATAAAAACTAGGTCGCTTTTCTCTGCAAGTTCTTTTGGAGTACTGCAAAATTTAGCACCGTTACTTTCTAATTCCTTTGCTTTTTCTCTTGTGCGATTATAAACATACATATCAAATCCTGATTTTAATAAGTTATTTGCCATTCCAGAACCCATAATGCCAAGTCCTATAAAACCAATTTTCATGACACTCACCTCTAAAAATTTATTTATTTAGTATATTTATAATTTTACAACAAAATATATCAAACAATGTATTATTAGAGTTTATCCCCATTGACAATAAACGTTATTATGTGTTATAAAGTTGGCTTCGGTGATGGAGTTCACCGTAATGCCTCACAAATGGCTGATGACTCCTGAAGTATATTTGAAAGGAGTTGAAAACGCCTATGAAATCTGTTTATCAAAAAGGCAAAAGCTATGACTAGTAAAGATTTTGAACTCTTAGTACTTTCATTCGTTCAATTAACTTACGTTGTAATCCTTGCTCCACTAGCAGTAGGGATACTAAGAAAGATCGAGGAAAGAATTGAATCAAAAATTGGTCCCTCAATTTTCCAGGAATATTATAATCTTTTCAAGCTACTTAAAAAACAAAGTATATATCCTACTACATCTTCCAAACTTTTTGAAATTATCCCTTATCTAACCTTTGCAATGTATCTTTTTCTAACACTTGTACTTCCAATCATAACAGCTTTTCCTCTCTTGTTTGGCCCGGTAGTTGATTTTGTTGGTGGAGGTTTAGTTTTCGCAGCAGCATCTACATTAAAAAAAGTAGCAGCTCTTGACACAAGAAACAATTATTCTATTCTTGGTGCATCCAGAGCATCTTCAATTGGTGTTTTTACTGAGCCCATTTTATTACTCATATTCATAATGTTTGGAGTAATATCTGGAACGAATAATCCTTATGTAATTAACAACATATTCCAGACATCTACTTCATGGTACTTTTCGCTAACTCATATCTTTATTGCAGCAGCATTCTTTTTTCTTTTGATTATCGAAACAGGCAGCCTACCTATCGAATCTGAATCTAGTAACGAACTCGGTATGATAGATCAATCTCTAAATCTTGAGTATTCAGGAAAAGAACTTGCATTATGTAAGTGGGGAAGTTATATAAAAGCCTTTTTGTTAATGAACGTTTTTATCAACGTTTTCACATTCCCATTCTTTGTGCCAATGCAAATGAATATATTAAACGTTTTTATATATATGTTCATCAACTTTTTCAAAATGTTATTTCTAATTTTTATATTCGCCCTTATAAACACTACACTTTCAAAGTATAGATTGATGAAAATATTTGATTTTATATCGGTAGGCTTTGCCTTTGCACTTATTGCAATGATAGTCTTTTATACCACGAAAATGTGAGGTAGAAAATGCAAAATAATATATTTATTTTGGTTGGTTTCATTCAGATAATATTGATAGTTTTTATGCAGTGGCAATCTTTTATTTCCACTACAATAAAAACCTTTGATCTTTCTTCATGGATTTTGGGGATTTTTCTTCTTGCCATAGGCATTATAAATGGAGAATCTACTTTAATAATTCTTGCAATTCTAACCATTTTAACTAGGGCCATTTTTATTCCTCGATACCTTTTAAAAACAATTAAAAGGGATATCTGGAGAGTCAGAGAAACGAAAAATCCACTCGGAGTGAGCCAATCGATTATCATTTCTATCTGCCTTGCGCTTTTTAGTTACGGACTATATTCGATAGCTTTATCAGATTCTGGCTCAGTTCTTGAATCTATTCCCATTACCCTCATGCTACAAGGTGCTTTTCTGATTATTTCAAAGTCAAATGCGTACAATCAGTTGATTGGATATTTGGTAATGGAGAATTCTATATTCCTATTCGGATATATCTTCAGCGGACTTCCTTTCATAGTAGAGGCAGGTATAGTACTCGATATATTAGGAATTGTTTTGGTTAGCTCCATAATAATGAGACTCAGAAAAGAAAACATAGACAATGAGGAGGAGCTATACGGATGATTAATTTAGAGTTTATTTACCTATTACCCTGTCTATTTTCTTTTATTGCATCAATTATTGGCTTTTTCGCATTTAAAAGATATGCAAAAAACATTTCTATTATATTCTCTGTCCTTTGCATATTATCAGTCATTATAGGATTTTGGGAGCCAACTATAAAAAACAATTACCTATACGTTGACAATCTTTCTAAAATATTCTCTCTTATGATATCAATTGTATATTTAAGTGTTGTAATTTTTTCCATAGAATATATCAATCACATTGAAAACAAGCTGATAAAAGTTCATCAGTATTTTAGTTTATTGAATATTTTCGTCTCAGCTCTATTTGCATCAGTTGTTTTGAACAACCTTGGTTTAATTTGGGTAGGAATTGAAGCTACAACCTTTACTAGCGCTCTTTTGGTATCTACTCAAAACGACTCAATTGCAGTTGAAGCAGCATATAGATATATAATAATTGTCTCAGTTGGCTTAATAATATCTCTTATAGCCACCCTATTTATATATTCTAGCGAGAAAACACTATCCATATTTAGTTTGCTGCAGCTTCACCCAACTGACAGCATATTTTTATTAGGCTCTCTCTTGTCAATCATTGGATATGGCACTAAAGCAGGCATCTTTCCGATGTACACATGGCTTCCTGACGCTCACGGAAAAGCTCCAGCACCAGTGAGCGCTATATTTTCTGCAGTACTCTTACCAGTCTCTCTTTATCCTTTGATTAGAATATTTGAAATTTTTCCAAATTATTACCTTAGTTTATTTGCCTTTTCATTGGGGTTTTTGAGTGTAGCCACAGCAGCTATCATTGCAGGCTCGCAAACAATTTACAAGAGACTATTTGCATATTCTTCAATTGAAAATATGGGCATGTCCTTGATTGGTATCAGCCTTGGAACTTTTGGCCTCTTTGGAGCCATAGTTTTAATTTTCTCCCATGCTCTTGCAAAGTCTGGAACCTTTATGCTGACTGGTAACATACTTGACAGGTTTAAAACTAAAAAAATTGAAGATGTAAAAAATATGATAAACCTTATGCCAAAAACAGGTTTGTTCTTCTTCTTGGGATCGCTTGCTGTAACAGGAGCTCCACCTTTTGCTACATTTGTGGGAGAGCTGATAATACTATCAAAAGTAATACAGATATATGGTTATATCACAGGAGCGGTATTGTTTGCGTTTTTGTGCATTGCGTTTCTCTTTATTAATAACAAGGTCATATCTATGGTGTTTAGTGAGTCTGACAAAAAACCTTTTATCGAAAGCAAATTCGTATATATTCCAATGATAAGCATTTCTTTATCCTTGTTATTCTTGATTGCAATTCCATTTTTATACAGCTTTCTTGGAGGAATAATAAAATGAAAAGGCTTTTAGGAATAATATATTCAGATAATACAGAAAAATTGCTTGTATCCTCTGGCACGTTTACAGGTCTTGTCGATATATCTCAAAAAACAGATTTCAAGTATTATGACTGGCTAAAAGATAGGGATTCTATTTACGTGGATTCTAACATCACATCAGAAGAAGTATTTGATTTTAGGTTAGGTCCCTTAGCAGGAGCTAATCAAGAATGTGCAACCTATCATATTAAAACTTATGGTGAAAGAATGCTAGCAGTAAATATTGATCAAACTTACAAATCAAGACAAATTGAAAGTTTAATGATAGGCAAGTCCTTCGATGAGGCCATATCACTCGCAGAGTCAATATGCTCAAACTTTGCATTTTCTCACTCAGTAGCGTTTACTCAGGCAATAGAAGAAGCTCTAGGTATTGAGCTAAGCGACTATTCAAAGCTTTTAAGAGTAATATTTTTAGAAATAGAAAGAATTTATAATCATATTTATGTTATTGCAAAACTTTCAATATCTGCAGCTCAAAAGGTTTATTCAAGTCATCTATTGTATTTATTTGAAAGATGCCTGTCTTTAAACTCTAAATATTTTAATTCTACATTTTTGAAAAGATTGAAGAAGGTTGGTGATGTAAAAGATTTTTCTAAAGAGGTTTTTCAAAGTTATTTAGAAGAATTAAAGAAGATAGTAAATGAATTCAACAAAATTTACAATTTTAGTTTAGAAAGCAGAAATTATTTAGACAGACTTCACAACACAGGAATTCTAACAATAGAAGATTTTTATAACATCGGTTTTGATGGACCAGCGCTTAAAGCAATGAATTACAGTCTTGATATTAGAGAATTTAGCAAAACAACAAGAAATTTCAAGCCCATATTAGAAGAAGAGGGCGACTCCCTTGCAAGAATGATAGTAAGAGCTAAAGAAATAAATCAGTCTTTGAGTATAATCGAAGAAACAGTAGAAACACTTCAAAAAACTCAACAAGAAAAACCAAAACCTCTTAAAACTTCGCAAAAGAAAGATTCTGGCATTGGCCAAAGTGAATCAGCAAGTGGAACAATAACATATTACGTAGAAATAGAAGAAGGAAAAATTAAGTGTGTTTATATCAGCACACCATCTATGTTTCTAATTAGGGCAATCCAAAAGGCTCTAGTAGGGCAAATATTTACTGATTTTACCTTTACAGTCGATTCCTTTGGGGCTTTTTTCTGTGATTGCGCAAGATAAAAAATATCAAGGAGGAAACAATTGTTCTGGCCAATTTATGGGTTAACAAAAAAATACACTGAAAAAAATTTAAATATTGCAAAATTAAATCTCAAGCAAAAAAATATAAAAAATATCTTTAAAAGGTCAATACACATATTTTGCATTGACGTCGGAAATGATAACGCCTTAAATTTTGAAATTTTTGCATTAATGTCACCTAAATATAACCTGCACAGGTTCGGCATCTTTTTTACTCAAAATCCAAGAGAAGCCGATCTTTTAATCATTTTAGGTAAGCCTACTGAAAAAATGGTTCCTTTAATGTTGGAGGCCATAAATCAAATGCCCGAACCATTTGGCGTGCTGTTAACTGAAAACAACGATTTGGGTATTAATTTTGACAATTTTGATATACCCAATGTGATAGGTCACATTAAGGGAGATGTTTCAAGAGATGAGATACTTTCTTACATATTAGCCTTTATGAAAGGTGATGAGAAAAAATGATATTTTATACACTAAGTATTGTTTGTTTTTTACTTGGAATACTTTCTTTTTTAAATAATAAGCTGAGCTGTATTTTTGCTGTTCTTGGGTCTGTTTTCTCAATAGCAGTTGGTATCTTAGGATTTGAAAGATCGCTAAATATCTTAAACCTTGCGCTATTTCCAGATATATCATTAAAACTTGGAGTTGATAAGATCTCTTCAATTTTTTTGATAATTGCCTTTCTTTGTTTTGGCATAATAGCATTTTATTCAATAGACTTCAATAAGCTTTTTAGCAAGAGGATGTCACTACTTTTAAATATTGCAATGCTTGCGATGCTTTTTGTCTTAACCTCTCAGGATGCAATAAGCTTTTTAATTTCATTTGAATGTATGAGTATAGCCATCTTCTTTAGTATTCTTGAGAGAAGAAATACATATAAAGAAGCCTTTAGCTTTCTTGCATTTAGTGAAGCTTCGTCTATAGCTCTTTTTATTGCATTCGGCGCACTTTGGGCTCAGACTGAGAATTTTATAATTGCAAATGCTGTAGGAAATATTGTGTTTATGGGTTTTGCATATCTGGCTTTCATAATAAAAATGGACATAGTTCCTTTCCACGTCTGGATAAGCAGCACATACTCGAAATCTCCATCGAATGTAGCAGCAATACTTTCAGTACCTGTAACTCTAATTGGAACCTATGGGATATTTAGAATATTTGCATTAAATCCACATTTACAAGTATTTACAATCATTAGCATTCTATTAGGTTCTATTAGTGCTCTGTGGGGAGCACTTCAAGCAGCCAGATCAAGAAGCCTTAAAAAATTACCAGCCTATTCTACAATAGAGAACAATTCTCTGATACTTGCAAGTATCGGTATAGCTTATTTAACTGCAAACGCTCAAAATCTTCAATTTCTGTCACAATTTGCCATGCTTACTGCTTTGTTTATAATAATTTCACACTCATTTTCAAAAACGACTTTATTTCTTTCAATAGGGCATGCTAAAGAGGCCTTTTCAGAAGAGTTAATTGACAATGTAGGTGGAGTTTTCAAATATTTAAGCAAAATAACTGGCTTAGGCATAGTTATTTCTGGTCTCTCACTAAGCGCTTTCCCTCCTCTAATAGGTTTTGTATCCGATTGGATGTTGCTCGAGACATTTTTCCAATCCTATAAGATTGAGGATCTATCGTTAAAATTAATAGTAACCTTTTCTGCAATTTTGATTACCCTTGCAATAGGACTTAGTTCATTTGGTATGAAAAAGTTAATTGGATTTAGCGCCCTTGGAATAAAAACAAAAGAGATTATAAATATTGAATCTCTGACGATGAAAATCTCTGAAGCCATCCTGATATTCCTGGTTGTCACTTTAGGATTCATATCACCTTTAATAATCATAGCCCTTGGATACAATACGTTTCTAGATGGGCTGTTGGCAGTTCCAAACCCTCTGTTAATAGTATCAAGCAGGCCTATTTTTGGAGTTTTATCCCCAACACTCTTTGGAATTATAATTTTTATATTTTTCATAGCTCTTTGGAAGCTAAAAAGCAAAGAAAAAGATGTAAAAAGGGTGAAACCATGGGTTGGAGGATTAGAGGTTTTACCAGCTGAATCGTTTAAAATTGGAGCCTATTCTTTTATAGTAGAATCCCTCCTAAAACCTCTAAGTCAGACAAGAGAAATAAGAGAAAACGATATTGCTTATATTTACAGTGCAGACATAATAGAGAACTTTTACTCATTTATCACAAAACTTTCCAACAAGATAAGCGCTTTGTTATCAAAAACCATTATGAACTCAAACATTCACTGGTACATAACATACATAATAAGCGCTTTTATAATAACCTTGCTGTACTTTAAGTTTACAAGGTAAAAGTGATTTGACAATTAAATAAAAAAATAAAATAATATTACTATGTTAAAAAGAGAAGAAGATTTTTCTAAAATAGTTGCTAGAGCAAACGAAATTTTTTTGCAAAATATTAATGAGCCGGGAGTTTTAATTGAAAAACTTCTTGAAACTATTGCTATAGATTTTAATCTCAAACTTATCTGGCTTGGAATTATAAAAAATGACGATATTTTATTTTACAAACCCTATGGGCCATCTTCTGAATATATAAAACAGGACACAGAATATAAAAAGAAAATGCTCCAGACTTCTTTGAATGTAATTAAAGAAAGAAAACCATTAATAGTTAACGATCTTTTATTGGACAAAAATTACGAATATATCCATGAAAACGCCAAGAAGTATAATCTCAGGTCTGTTGCGGTATTTCCAATAATACCAAACAATAAGATATCAGGAATATTGAGCATCTACTCTGATGAGATAGGTTTTTTTACAACCAGAAAAATAGAAATACTTTCCAATCTTGCCAGCACATTTGGCGTTATTTTAAGCATAATAGAAAATATGAAGGACAAACTTCTTTTAGATGATGTTCTAAACAGATCTATCCAGGGAATTGTAATTACCGACTCAAATAATAAAATAATCTACACCAACCCTGCCTTTACTAAAATAACTGGATACACACACGATGAAGCAATTGGTCAAAACCCATCAATATTGAAATCAAGCCTTCACTCAAAAGAGTTTTACCAAGATATGTGGAAAAAATTAAAAGAAGATGGTTTTTTTAGTGGAAGAATATACAACAAAAGAAAAGATGGGACAATTTATCCAGAAATTATAACCATTAGCACTATCAAAGATAAAGATGGCAACATAATTTACTATACTAGTTTCTTTATAGATATTTCAGACTTAGAAGATAAAGACAAAAAAATTGAATACCTTATGTTCCACGACTCAAAAACAGGACTTTTAAATACAAAGGGCTTTTATAACAAACTAAATGAGCTTGCAACAAATAAAAGTAACTTTATAGTAGTATATATAGACCTAGACAATTTTGCATATTTAAACACAACTTATGGAATCGAAAAAGGCGATCTTCTATTAAAAGACTTTGCTTATTTCCTGGAAAATGATGCTTGTGATAAAGAAGATTATGTATGCTATTTTGGCTCTGATGAATTTGCAGTAATTTCTCTAAAAAATACATCAGAAGAAGCAACCGAATACATAAAAAAGCTTGATAACAAAATAAAAAAGAAAGAGTTCACCATAAATTCAAATAAAATACAACTGTCATGTTGTCTTGGCATCTCATTGTTCCCCAATGACTCAAACCAAGTAGATTCGATAATTAGTTTCGCACAGGCATCATGCATAAAGGCAAAGCAAATTGGAAAAGGTCAATGTGTTTTCTACAACGAATCAATTCAAAAGGAGTTTGAAAAGAAGATATATTTACATTCCGAGATTATTCGAGCAATTGAAAGATTTGAATTTGAACTGTTTTATCAACCGATCTTTGAAACAATTTCTAAAAACATAAAAGGCGCAGAAGCGCTTATCAGATGGAGACACAACGAAAAAGGAATCCTGCCTCCACACGCTTTCATACCCTTTGCCGAGGAATCTGACTTAATAGAAAAAATTGATTACTACGTTATAGAAAAAAGTCTAAATGATCTAAAGATTTTTCAGAATCACAATTTGGACATATCCATATCGGCCAATATCACCGGCAGGACATTTCTTTCAGATAACTTTTTAGAAAATTTTAAAAACATATTTTATAAAAAAGACATTAATCCAAATCATTTTAGATTTGAAATCACTGAATCAATAGCCCTTTCAAACGCAGATAGAACTAAAATAATAATGGATAATTTGGCAGAAATGGGCATATATTTCAATATGGATGACTTTGGAACTGGATACTCGTCTTTGTCATATTTAAATCGTTTTGATTTTAAAAACATTAAGATAGATTCTAGCTTTGTGCTTGGTTGTGAAAAAGACCCAAAATTAGCAACTCTCGTTTCCTCAATAATACATATGTTAAACGACTTACAATACAACATCACTGCTGAAGGAGTTGAAAACGAATTCTTATTTTTTGCATTCAATCACTTAAATTGCAATTTCTTACAAGGATATTTTCTGTCTAAACCCATTCCTCTTAATGATTTTATATTATTAGTAAAGAATTTCAGATTAGATGATACTCTTTTAAATTTTTTAAGAAAAAGTATAAAAACAATTGATTTCGAGCTTGTAAAAGCTAAATATGAAATTTATAGATTTATAAAAACAATTGAAAAAATTATTCAAGAAAAAAGGTATGATGAAAATTTATTTTTCCTAAAAGATTATAAAAGTTGTGCATTTGGAAAATGGTTTTATTCAAACGTTGAAAAATATGCAAATTCCAAAATATTTAAAGAAATAGAAACAAACCATGTAGCGCTTCATAAAATTACTGAAAAGTTAATAAATGAACTGAGAGATGAAAATATACTCTATAAAGATTTCGAAAATCTTAAAAAGAGAGCGTATAAATTAAACAATTTGGTAGATAGTTTAGAAATTGAAAAACTTTGTTTGCCACATAAAGTCTAACAGCTATATGTTGCCAGCCTTTAAAAATAACCCTAACGCAAAAAAACCCTAAGACTATTATAAAGAACCTAAGTATCTTTTCGTTTACGATGTTATGTTTGCAGCCTTTGCATTCAAGCCAGTAAACATAAGAGTAGGAAGGATTAGAATGCTTGACTTAGAAACGCTGGATAGGTTTAATCTTTACATAAATTTCTAAAAACTTTGTGCAGCATCAAGGGTAAGGATTTTTCCCTCTCTTAAGATCTTAAACTTAACAGGAATCTCGTTTGCGAGAATATTTGCCATGGAGTAAATGTCCTTTACGCTTTTATCATTTATTTCTAAAATAATATCTCCAACCTTAATGCCTGACTCTTCAGCTAAAGAGTTTTGTTTCACATTCAAGACCTTTAGCCCGCTATAAGTTTCTCCTGTATCCACCGTATATGAAATTGGTTTTACGTCTATCCCGAGACTAACTTTGTTTGCAGTTGGTTTTTGTTGGGCAACTTCTTGCAATTTTTCTCTTCCATAATTGAAGTTTGGAACTGTCAAAGAAAGGTTTAAAAATGTCTTGTTTCTATAAACCTTTAAATCAAACTGAGCGCTCTCCTTTCCCTGGACACCGTTTTGAATAACCTGAGTAAGGTAAGATCTATCTTTCACCTTTTCACCATTTACTTCTACAATAATATCATTTGGCTTAAATCCAGCAATATCAGCAGGAGAATTGCTCTCTACAATCTTGACAAATGCACCGTAACCTTCATTCCATCCAGTATCCTTTTTTACTTTGTCTATTTCTTTGTCGTCTGTAAAATAAACAATACCAGAAGGAGAATAAAGTTCAGCACCAGCAGCCAGAGCCAGTGTGTATATTACATTAGTTAACTTTTGGGCAGTCTCTAAGTTTAGTGTTCTAAGAAATTCAGGCGAACCCTGAGAAGGCTTTACCATAACACACCATTTGTAATCTCTATCAAGATTTGGCAAATAATAAATATATACCCCGCTGACCTCAACAAGATTTATAACAGTAGTTTCATGCTGATCCCCATTTACTCCAAAAAATCTAATGCCATATTTATCAGCGTCAATCTTTAAGACATCATAGCCAGACCAAGTACTAAATTTTTGGGATGCAACCAGATTGGTAAGTACAGATCTAGCAACATCCACAGATTGTAGAATTTGCGGTTTATACCATTTGGGATCCCATTGAAGGCTTGGGGAAGAGAGTTCAACAGCAAAACTCACGCTTGAACACAAAAGAAAGGCACATAAAAACAAAATTATCTTGATCCTCACCATTATCTCCCCTTAAATTGTAAAATATCTAAGATGATATTAGCATAAATCAATAATAAAGTCAAAGCGAAATTACATGCTGATCAATTCATCATAAATTTTACTCTTTGTGCTCAACTAACTAAAGATTATATAATAATATTAGAATTTTACCCAAAATTACTTCAGGCATAGAGGCTAAATTGATCCCCCATGCCTTTATACAGTATTATTCTAACGCTTCTTTTATAAGCTCTGCTATGTGTTTTACCTTTACATTACCGCCTTTTTTATCTATTAAACCTTTAATTTGAAGAACACATGCAGGACAACCTGCTAAAACTATATCAGCCTTTGAATCTATGATATCTTTGTGCTTTTGATCAGCTAACTCGCCAGAAATTTCTGGGAACTTTACCGAATACGAACCTGCCATACCACAACACTGATCACAATGGTTCATTTCAACAAAATCTATACCAGTTTTATTTATAACATTTCTTGGCTCTTTGAAAATCCCCAAAACTCTTTTCAGATGACATGAATCGTGATACGTAACAAGACCTTTTCCTTTTAGAGATTTTAATTTTAGTTCGCCACTTTCGCAAAGCTCATTTATATACGAAGTATATTCTTTAATTCTTTTGCTAAACTTTACAGCAAGCTCATAATATCTCTGATCATCCTTCATCAGTTCTGGATATCTTTTCCACATCTCTACGCCAGTTGGACATGCTAAAACTATAAAATCTGGATTTTCTTTCTGCATAGCATCAAGATTTTGTATAGCAACTTTTTTAGCGCTTTCAAGATCTCCCATTAAAAACATTGGCGTGCCACAACAGGTTTGTTCCTGAGGGAAGTTCACCTTAAAGCCTGCACAATTTAGACTCTCAACTACCGCTTCTCCAATTTCAGGATATGCAAAGTCTATAAGACATCCGCTAAAAAACGCCAACTTTTGTTTTTTTATTTCCTTCTTTAATTTTAAATTTTTAAATCTATCTCGAAAAGGTACTTCTACTATTGCAGGAAGAGATCTGTCCTTTGTATAACCCGACAAGAACATTGGCAAATTTCTGATAAAGGGTCCATTTTTAAATGGTTTCTGCGCAAGGCTTGCCATCCTTAACATATTGTGAAAAAGCTGTCTATTTGACATTATATTTTGAAACACAACCTTAGGTAGAGTTGGCAAACCAGCCTTCTTTACATTTCTCTTTCTCATCTCAACAATGAGTTCAGGAATATTTATCTTGCCAGCACACACCTCAGTGCATCTACCGCAAGTAAGACAAAGCTCCTGAATCTGATCTGCAGTATTTTTGCTTCCGATGAATGCATTCAAAAGAGCACCAATACCTCCGCTATATACATGACCATATACATGACCGCCTAAGAGAGCATATACTGGACATACGTTGGTACAGGCAGCACACCTTATGCACTGATAAAGTTCTTTAAATACAGGATCCTTTGCCATCTCAAGCCTTCCGTGATCTACCAAAACTATATGAAGTTCTTTTTTCTGCACTGAAAAAGAGCCATCAGGATTTTCAACAATAGCTTCGGATGGTCCAGAAATCAAGTTTACATAACTTGTTAGAACTTGAGCGGTAGCATTTCTGGGTAAGAATCTCAAGATTGGTATAGCATCAGTCATCTTTTCTACCAACTTTTCATAGCCCACCAATATTACATGAATCCTTGGCAAAGTTGCGGTAAGCCTTCCATTTCCTTCATTTGTAACTATGAAAAGAGAGCCGTTCTCTGCAACAGCTATATTTGCTCCAGAAATTCCCATATCAGCTTTCAAAAATTTTTCTCTTAGTTGAACCCTTGCAGTATGAACTAAAAACGGTATATCTGGTTCAATATCTTTGCCCAATTCTTTAGAAAAATAATCTGCCACCTGTTGTCTATTTAGGTGAATAGCGGGCATAACCATATGTGAGGGCTTATGGCCTGCAATCTGAATTATCCACTCACCCAAATCTGTTTCCTGCGATTCTATTCCCTCTTTTTTAAAAGCTTCGTTTAGTTCTACCTCTTCAGATACCATAGATTTACTCTTTACTACAAGCTTGACATTTTTTTCTTTACAAAGTTTCATAATGTAGTCGATAACGTCTTTATCGGTTTTTGCGCGATAAACTATAGCTCCTCTTTTCTCTGCTTCGCTTTGAAATTGATCAGCTAATTTATCTAAATTTTTAACCACGTTCTTTTTGATATTTGCGATCTGATCGCGCAAAGCTTCAATATCGTATCCCTCGAAAGCCTTTGCGCGTGCCCCCGGATAAACCTCAGAAAAAGTTCCCAGGTTCTTTCTTTGAACGCTATCTCTTAACTTGTCTTTAATTTTCTCCTTTAATTCCTTTGTAATCATTGTTCTCCTCCTTCTATAATCATCACAATAAGCTTACTTGGACCGTGTACACCAATAGTCAAAACCCTCTCAATATCTGCAGTCCTACTAGGTCCTGTAATAAAACTTATATGACCACTTTCAAATTTTTCTTTTAACAGATCAAAAAGTGCTTCGAAATCTTTCACAATTCTACCTGAATTTACAAGTGCTATGTGAACACCTGGCATTGCAGAAACCAATCTTTTCCAAACTGGATATGACCACTCAATAACAGATCCCGTTTCAGCCAAAGCACACTCCATTTCAGAGATACCTATATCAGCAATATTTGCCTCCTTCTTTCCACCCTCAAAGAATAAATTAATATTCATATCCTTTGCAATTTTATCGATATCCAGATTATCTACCAAACTCGATTTAAAAGCAATAATATTTTTTGCATTTTCTCTTTTAAAAATTTCTTGAAGAATAGTCTTTGCATCTTTAATGTTAGTCAAATAAACTTCTGTAGACACTGCTTCAGCTCTTCTTTTAAAGTCTTCAAAAGATCCTTTTTCAACCTTTTTGCTAAACCTTTCATCCCACAAAGCCGTCTGCATAATTACCTCCAAAACAAATATTTAATTAATATTGTAAAACTAAACTATATAAAATTATGCAATTTAAATTACTTAAATGTTCAGAATTGTTTAACATTGGTATTCCAGAAAAATTTTTTTTAATTTTAATATTACATTGCTATGTCTTAAAATTTATATAACTATCTTATACTAAGGTTTATAATATTCTTATGAAAATTTTTAAAAACAACTCAATACTAATAATAGCACTCATCCTGGCAGATCTTTTTTCGTTTTACGTTAGTCTATTTTTGGCTTATCAAATTAGATATATTCTTTTTTACCTTTTGCCAGGAAAATTAGTTCCAATGTCCTTCCCTTTTATCTCATTCCTAAAAATGTGGTGGATACCTTTTATAACCATAGTTCTCATATGGACTATGAACTTATACAAACAAAGACTACCTTTCTGGGTTGAGACTTCAATTTTAATTAAAGTACTTACTCTTAACTCTGTACTAATATTTGCAATGGTATCCTTAGGCAAGCTCTTAGATGAGGTATCAAGAGGAGTCTTGATTTTGTTTTGGTTTATTAGTCTTTTTATTTTCCCCATATCAAGACTGATATTAAAATTGACTCTTTTTAATTTCAACGTATTTAAAGAAAGAATACTGATCTTGGGTGCAGGAAAAACAGCAAGGGATAGCGCTTCTGGATTACTTCACGATAAGTATTTAGGATATCATTTAGTAGGTTTTTTAGATGACGATAAAAGAAAGTGGGGAAACTCGCTTGAAATTTGTGGAAAAAAATACAAAGTTTTTGGTAGCATAAACCACTTTAAAAAATTTATAAAAAAATTAAGCATTTCTACTATTATAATAGCTATGCCATCTCTTGATGCCCAATCGTCTTCAAAGCTTGTTGGAAAGGTGCAGCTATTGGTAAACAAAGTAATAGTAGTTCCCGACTTTAAAGGAGTAGCACTTCTAAATTCTGAATTACTAACTCTTTTCGATCAGAGACTATTTTTGATAAGTATTAAGAACAATCTAAAGTCCAAAACAAGCCAAGCTATAAAAAGAATATTTGATTTAGCTTTATGTTTAGCTTTTTCATGGTTAATTTTACCTATCATAGGTATAATAGCCTTACTTATCAAGAGGGATTCTAAAGGACCTGTTTTCTTTATTCAAGAACGTGCTGGGAAAAACGGTAAAGCATTTAACTGCATAAAGTTTAGGTCGATGGTTTTAAACTCTGATGAAGTTTTAAAAGATTATCTTAATAAAAATCCGGAAAAAAAGTTAGAATGGGAAGAGTTCAAAAAGATTAAAGGATATGATCCAAGAGTTACAAAAATTGGTAGATTTCTCAGAAAGACATCTCTTGATGAACTTCCTCAAATATTTAATGTCATTAAAGGTGAGATGAGTCTTGTTGGACCAAGACCATATCTACTCTCAGAACTTCCAGAAATGCAAGAATACAAAGAAACAATACTTCTTACAGTTCCAGGAATTACAGGACTCTGGCAAATATCAGGAAGAAGCGAACTAAACTTCAATGAAAGGTTAAACATCGACGTATGGTATGTTTTAAATTGGTCTGTATGGCTTGATCTAGAGATTTTATTTAAAACTCTATTAGTAGTAATTAAGAGAGAAGGAGCATATTAATTTATTTTTGAAATTAAAAAGTCTTACAGATAAAATTTAAAAATTTGTGTTCACAGTTTAATTTATTAATAGTAAAATGTAATCTGTTATGGACCGAAATGACATTGAAAAATCAGAAGATTTGAAAATTCTCTTATTAACTGTGAGCGAGCTAATGTTTGCAATAGTTGCTATTCTTGCTCTCAGGTTTCTCGACCATCCAATTTATTTTAGTACTACTAAAACAGTAATATTTATATCAACAACCATAGGCGGTGCGCTTTTCATTCTTACATATTTCCTTGGTCGAAAATTTGATTTTATAAAGGATATGGGAAACCAGATACAATCTTTTGTGTTCAAAGACATAGGAGTGCTTGAAATATTTTATCTTGCCCTTCTCTCCTCATTTTGCGAAGAAATATTTTTTAGAGGTTTACTTCAAAGGCTTTTTGACGTTCCATTTGCTGCTTTGGTTTTTGGATTATTCCACATGTCAGAGTGGACTAATAAAGGTATGGCAAACGCAATGTACCTTGCATTTTTAGGAATTTGTTTTGGGCTTTTGTATAACTATACAAATACTATTACAGCTCCTATAATAGCTCATTTTTCTGTCAAATTTTGCATTGGGATAGCAAACTACTGGCTCGATCCAGACAAACTTTAAAACAAAGAAAGATATAAGCGAATAAAATAATCCCCGAAACCGTATGAAATAATACATCCAAGTACCAAAAATGGACCAAATGGTATAGGTTCGCCCTTTTTAATTATTCCACAGATCCTAAAAATAACTCCAAATACGCTACCAAGTAAAAATGCAGTGAAAAATCCAAAAAGAGAGTGAAAAACACCTAGGAAGCAAGACATCGAGATAGAATACTTTGTGTCTCCACCCCCCATACCACCATTAGTTATTACAGAAACACCGTAAAATAGCAGGAATATTACAGCAGCAACTATAATTGACTCTATAAGGTTGCCGCGCAAAATAGCAATCCCAATGGCAGGAATTAAAGATAATATTGAAAATGAATCAGGAATCAAAAGTGTTTCAAGATCTGTAAAGAATATGCCAATTGATGCGCTAAAAAACCATATGTGAAGAAAAAAATTAAGACTAATTCCCCAATCAAGATAGCATACTAAAAAAACTATCACCTCAAGAATTTCTACCACTAAATATCTAATAGGAATAGGTTCCTTGCAATAAAAACACTTGCCGCCTAAAAATAGATACGACAATATAGGAATATTCATATACCACTTTAACAAGTTACCACATTTGGGACAACGAGAGGGTGGGCTTATTATCGATTGCTCTCTAGGAAGTCTATATATAAGCATATTTAAAAAACTTCCAAATATAGCCCCAAATAAGATTACAAGTACAAAATCCATAAATAGTGCCTCCAAATTGTAACTTTAAAAAAGTTTAATATTTCTTTAATTAGTAAAAAATACAATAAAATATTATAATTTAAAATTTAGCAAAAAAATCTTATGAATTTAGGAGAAAAAATGAGAAAAATTTTAGTCTTTTTATTTCCTTTGCTTTTTGTATTTATTTTATCAGGTTGTAACAATACTACTACAAAAGGAAATGCCAATACTCCAACACCATCGCCAGAACAGATAAGCTCAAAATCGGTTGAGTTGCTTTTTCCAAGAGAAAATGAAAATCCTGTTCCTGTATTAACAAGCCTATATAACAACGCTAAGAAGAAGATTGACGTAGCGATATATAGTTTTACTCAACCAGAAATATTAAAAGCCTTAACCAATGCGAAGAAAAGAGGAGTAGATGTAAAAGTAATAGTAGATAGGGAACAAGCAACAAACAATGTAATGAAACATACAATAAACACACTTCTAATAGATAAAATCCCTGTTAAAGAAAATACACATGCTGGACTTATGCACTTAAAGATGAGCGTAATAGACGATTCTATTGCTACTACTGGAAGTTACAATTACACAAAATCTGCTACTGACACTAATGATGAAATGTTTGTTGTTGTAAAGGATCCAACTTTTGCGAAAAAGTGTGAGGATTATTTCAACAAAATGTGGAATGATAATGAAAACTTTAGGAATATTTCACTTTAAATCCTTAATATATTAAAATTATAAAAGGAGCCAAAAAAATGAAAGCTCTAAAAATTTTGTTTATATTTTTCTCTTTGCTTTTTGTTATATCCTTTGGAAATAAATCTTATGCAGGTGTAAACAGAGTAATTTCTGTACTTGATTCACTTCAACCACAAACATTTGTATTACAAATTTCAGGATACAAGATAAACGGTACATTTCAAGTTTGGGCAACCAAAGATAGGGTTAGGGTTGACGGACCATTTATAATTGGAGACGGTAGTGCAGTAATAAATGTCGCTGAGAATCTATATTTTTTCAATTCTCATCTTCTTCACATAGCATATTTGATGTCAAAAGAAGAACTCGAAAAGTATGCCGATAGAACCTTTAATTATCTACTCTTTCCTACAGAAGGAAGCCAAATTGCTTCATCAGCCACACCAGATGGAACTGATACACTTAGTATTGGTCCCTGTCACGTATATACATTTAACAGAGAAAATTTGAATTTTACCGTTTGGGTAGAAGACTATACCTCTTGGATAAGAAAAATATACATACAATCTCCAAAAGGCGACACAACTGTTATACTTACAGATATATCTGTAGGCAAGGAAATACCTTCATCTATCTTTGAGGTCCCATCGTGGACATATACCATAAATGGAACACCAAAATAAGCTACCCAGGGCAAAAACACCCTAAGTAACAAACCAAATACCTATCTAATTAAAATCTTGCCAACTTTTTTAAATATATTTAATCTGTTTTTCCAATCGTTTAATATATCCTTACTATACGGCTCAACCAAGGATGCACTTTCATCAAGAGTTCTATCATTTCTAAAATTTTGCCAATACCAGACATTTGCCCCTTCTATCTCAAACAGCATATTTGTTAAGGTTTCGATATTGTGAAATCTAGGAAAAATGGTAGTGCGAAGTTCATAAAGTGAAGAAGTATTCTTCTCTAATAAATAACGAATGGTTATCCTTACCTTTTCGCCATCTCCACTTACTAAATCGTATTTTTCAAATGGAACCTTAAAGTCAACAGCCCATAAATTTACAAGATTCTTTTTGTCCCAATCAACAACTTTCTCAGGAAAAGAACCATTTGTATCAATTTTAATCAAAAATCCCATTTCCTTAACCCTTTCTATAAAAGGCTCCAATTCTTTGCTATGAAGGAGTGGCTCTCCGCCAGAGATAACCACTCCATCCAGTTTTCTAATTCTTTTCTCAAGAAATAAGAAGATTTCATCAAGTTCTATTTCTTTTAAGCTATTAGGCAAGACAAGATCAAAGTTATGACAATACGGACATCTAAAATTACATTTTTCAGTAAACAACACTGTTGAAAGTTTGTCGGGATAATCAATAAATGATAGTTTAATCCAACCTTTAAACAAGACCTATTTCACTACCAATCTATGTATAGAGTAATTGTTGATATCATACTCTACCCTCTTCCTAAACTCCTCTTTCTTACCCTTATTCCACATTCTTACTGGTCTATAATATCCTACTACCCTAGAATATACCTCTGTTTCTTGATTACATTTTGGACAATTAAAGTGTTCACCTGAAATGTAGCCGTGGGTTGGACATATAGAAAATGTAGGTGTAATTGTAATATAAGGAAAAGAATAATTCTCAAATGCCTTTTTTACAAATTGCTTAGCAGCTTCAGGAGTTGGAGATTCTGGTAAGAACATGTGAATAACAGTACCACCTGTATAAAGTTTTTGCAATTCTTCCTGGTGATCCATCACTTCAAATGGGTCTTCAGTATAATTTACAGGCAAATGAGTTGAATTTGTATAGAAGGGCTCATTTTCACCCGATGTAATAATATCTGGATATCTCTTCTTATCATGTCTTGCAAGCCTATATGATGTTCCTTCTGCAGGTGTAGCTTCTAAATTATAGAGATTTCCCGTTTCTTCCTGATAACTAGATAGTCTCTCTCTCATATGCTTTAAAACCTTTATGGCAAAGCTCTTTCCTTTTTCAGTAGCAATAGATGTTCCCAGGAAGTTTAGACAAGCCTCATTCATTCCAACAAGACCAATTGTTGAGAAATGATTTGAAAATGAACCTAAATATCTCTTTGTATACGGCAACAAACCATTTTTAAGATTTCTTTCTACAACCTTTCTCTTAATTTCAAGCGATGTTTTCGCAAGATTCATAATTTTATCAAGTCTTGCAAAAAAGTCTGCCTCACTTTTAGAGAGATACCCAATTCTAGGCAAATTGATAGTCACTACTCCTATTGATCCGGTTTTATCTCCCGATCCAAAAAGTCCACCACATCTTTTTCTAAGTTCCTTTAAGTCGAGTTGAAGTCTACAGCACATGCTTCTTATATCAGAAGGCTTCAGGTCAGAATTTATAAAGTTTTGAAAATACGGAACACCATATCTTGCCGTCAAATTAAATAAGAGATCTGTATTTTCACTATCCCATGGGAAATCATTGGTAATATTATATGTAGGAATTGGGAAAGAGAATATCCTTCCATCATAATCCCCTTCCAACATAACTTCTATGTATGCCCTATTTATCATATTCATTTCTTCTTGATAATCACCGTATGTACCATATTCTGGGCTATCCTTTCCCCCTATTATAACGGGTTTATCCTTCATATCTTCGGGAACAGTCCAATCAAAAGTAAAATTAATAAATGGTGGTTGGGATCCCCATCTAGAAGGTACATTCATAGCAAATACCATTTGCTGAATTATCTGTTTTACATCCTTATAATCCAATTTATCAGCTCTCACGAAAGGTGCAAGATATGTATCAACAGAATTAAAGGCCTGTGCGCCTGCGAATTCCATTTGCATAGTACCCAAGAAATTCACCATTTGACCAGTTAGAGCAGAAAGGTGCTTTGCAGGACCTGCTGCAACCTTACCTGGTACACCACCAAAGCCTTCTCTTAATAGATCTTCCAGTGACCATCCTGCACAGTACGCCGTAATTCCATAAGAAAGATCGTGAATATGCATATCTGCGTTTATATGAGCATCTTTTACTTCATCTGGATAAATACGATTTAGGGTGTAATGAGCCATAACAGAACCTGCAGCATGAAGAACTAGTCCTGGATAAGAGTAAGTTGTATTAGAGTTCTCGTTAGTTCTCCAATCTTCTTGGTGAAGATAATCTTGAATTATATGTTCTATATCTACAGCACAAGATAGATTTTCTCTTGCCTCTTGCCTCTTTCTTCTATAAAGGATATATGCCTTTGCGACCTTTGCAAAACCATTTTCTATTAAAATTTCCTCTACAACGTCTTGGATTCTTTCAATATCTACTACTTCTTGATTTCTATATTGACGATAAAGCTTTTTTGACACCCTTACAGCCAGTTCCTTTTCCGCACCAAGATGCTCACCTACAGCTTTAAATGCCTTAGCTATAGCTCTTTCAATCCTAAAGATATCAAAGGGCACAACTCTTCCGTCTCTCTTTTTTACATATTCAGGAGAGAAAATAACAGTTTCATCACAATTTTGATCTGTCTCTTTTTTAGAGCCCTCTTCATAAACTTCATGAGTAATAAACCTCTTCCCGCATGAAAGACACTCTCTTTTTCTTCTTATAACTGAGCTTTCTTCTACATAGCGAGTATCAATAACTTTAGAGTCGTTTGAATCACAATATGGACACTTCATCTTCCTACCCCTTTACCTTTAAATTTTTAAAAATAAATTCAAATTTACTAAATATAGTTTCTCATACTATATATAGTTTGTCAATAGATTCTTTAATGAAATTTTCAAAGACTCTTTCTATAGCAAAGCTAGATATATAAATTGCTTTTAAATACAATAAATTATATTAATTACAAAAAAATTTACTTTTTTAATGTCTTCTAATATAATAAACTTATAAGCCTTGATCAGAATAGTTTTAAGTATCTCCCCAAGTTATTTTTAAGAACCAAAGTGCTATTCCGCGAGCAAGATGCTCAGGGTAGTATGAAGAACTTTCTGCGAGCAGGATGCTCGCGTTACCATTTATAAGATTCTCAGGGTACTGTTTAAGTATTACAATAGTTATAAAGAAATACCAAATAAATGCGTGGAGGTTTTTAAATGTGGACTGAACGAATGGCAAAAAGAACTAAGTTATTTGAGAGCTCCGTAGTA
>Ga0207433_10001149_pt1 | contig 58063 bp, 60 predicted proteins | sample YelNatPaOPGAMG01_FD_187559 | JGI IMG/M metagenome (GOLD analysis project Ga0207433, IMG submission 187559) | Hot spring thermophilic microbial communities from Obsidian Pool, Yellowstone National Park, USA - OP-RAMG-01 (SPAdes) (version 3) | ecosystem: Environmental > Aquatic > Thermal springs...
AAAAGATAGGGGTTATTTGAACTCGGCAAATTCATTTTTGGATAAGAAGGAATATTATAAGGCTATATCGTTTTATAATATGGCTATAGAGTCAAATCCAAATCTCGTTGATGCTTATGCAAATAGGGCAAAGGCGTATTTTGAGTTACGCGAGTACGACAAAGCAATTCAAGATTTTTCTAAGGTTATCGAACTAAACCCTAAAAACGCTGATGCGTATGATGGAAGGGGAGTGTCCTATTACAAAATAGGAAATTATGATTTTGCGATAAGGGATTACCAAAAGGCAATAGAGTTAAACCCAAAAAATGCAAGTTATTATAATAATTTAGGGGTTAGCTATTATGATATGCATGAATTCGATAAGGCAATCAGTGCATATAGCGCTGCAATAGAAATTAACCCAAGTATGTCAGTAGCGTATTTTAATAGAGCTAATGCATACTATGCATTGGGGGATTATACAAATTCACAAAGAGACTTTGCTAAGGCTAGCAATCTTGATATTGAAAATAGTAAATAAATTTGATATATTCTTTTCGCGAGCAAGATGCTCGCGTTACTATGAAGAGCACTCTACAAGCAAGATGCTCGCGTTACTATAAGAGCAATACACCCCGAGCAGGATGCTCAGGGTACTACAAGCAAGATGCTCGTGTTAATATTGATAGCAGCCGTTAAAGAATTTTAACGGCTGCGTATTTTTTAACTAACTTTTTTTGGGCTGAGCTTTTCTTCTACAAATTTTTCGTCAATTTCAAGGATGCCATTTTGAACAAATGGCGTTGCATCAAACATAACGTCTAACATAATGGTTTCCATTATTGCTCTTAATCCTCTTGCTCCAGTATTTCTCTTTATTGCTTCTTTAACAATATAGTTTAACGATTCGTCAGTAAAATTTAGGGTGATATTATCCATTTCTAAAAGCTTTTTGTATTGCTTAAGTATTGCATTTTTTGGTTCAGTAAGTATTTTCTTTAACAAATTTTCATCAAGAGGACTTAAAACTGATATGATAGGCAACCTTCCGACTAACTCTGGAATAAGACCAAAATGAATTAGATCTTCTGGTAAAATATTTTCCTGTAATATTTTCCATTTTTCTTCTTCTTCTCTAATTTCTCTTTCTATTTTACTCTTTGAGATAAATCCAATATTTTTTTTGCCAATTCTTGAATATACCTTTTCTTCAATCTTCTCAAACGATCCACCACAGATGAAAAGTATATTTTCAGTATTTATCTGTATAAACTCTTGTTGGGGATGTTTTCTACCGCCTTGAGGAGGTACGTTTGCTATTGTTCCTTCGAGTATTTTTAAAAGTGCTTGTTGTACTCCTTCACCAGATACGTCTCTTGTTATCGAGGTATTTTCTGATTTTCTTCCGATTTTATCAATTTCATCTATGTATACAATGCCCTTTTCTGCGGCACGGATATCATAGTTTGCTGCTTGAATAAGTCTTAGAAGTACATTTTCGACATCTTCACCTACATAACCTGCTTCTGTAAGGGTAGTAGCATCTGCTATTGCAAAGGGAACATTTAATATTCTTGCAAGAGTTTGAGCTAGCAAAGTCTTTCCTGTTCCAGTAGGACCAATTAATAAAACATTGCTCTTTACAATTTCTACATCGTTATCATCCTTCTTGTCTTGCATTATCCTCTTATAATGGTTATAAACTGCAACTGATAAGACTTTTTTAACGTTTTCTTGACCAATTACATATTCTGAGAGCTTTTCAAATATCTCTTTGGGCTTTAATTTATTTATTGTGTTATTGTAATTTTCGAGGAGTTTCTCTCTTTCTTCCCTTTCAAGTATTTTGTTTGCAATTTTTATACAGTCACTGCAAATTAAAGCGCCGTTTTTACCTGAGAAAAATTTATCTACTTCTTTTGAACTTCTACCACAAAAGGAACATTTTTGTAAATTATCGTTATTCATATATCTATTATTCTCTCTTTTCAAGAATTTCGTCTACGATTCCGTATTCCTTTGCTTGGTTAGCGTCCATGTAGAAATCTCTTTCTGTGTCATTCTTTATTTTAGTTATGTTTTTTCCTGTATGTTTAGCTAGTATTTGGTTGAGGGTGTCCTTTACTTTTAATATCTCTTTGGCTTGAATGGCAATATCTGTTGCTTGACCTTCTGCACCACCTAAAGGTTGGTGTATGAGAACTCTTGAATTTGGTAAACAATATCTCTTGCCTTTTTCGCCTGCTGCTAGTATAACTGCAGCCATGCTTGCCGCCTGACCAAAGCAAATTGTATTAACAGGTGATTTTACATATTGCATGGTATCATAAATAGCAAGACCTGCAGTTACAATTCCACCTGGACTATTTATATAAAGATATATATCCCTATTAGGGTCATCTGCTTCTAAGAATAGCATCTGTGCTACAACAAGATTTGCAACATCTTCGTTAATGGTAGTTCCTAAAAAAATGATTCTGTCGTTTAAAAGTTTTGAATATATATCATAAACTCTTTCTCCATGTGATGTTCTTTCGGTAACTGTTGGTATAAGAATACCGCTTGAAATATCCATTTTATAAATCACCTTCCTTATTTGTTTTAACTTTTGTTTTCAGCTTCTAAGCTTTTAGCTTCTTGTTCTAATTCTTCACTTGTCTTAGTTTCATCTTCCTCCTTTTCTCTTTCAACGCACATCATCAATAAAGCTGTAAAAACCCTCTCTCTTCTAACATCTGCGATTAGTTGATTCCATATTCTTTTATCATTCTTTAATTCCGAAATCCACTTTTCTAAGTCTGCTTCATCTAAACCTGCTTTGTATGCTCTAAGTCTATTTTCAATTTCTGCATCTTCTACTGTTATTTCTAAATCCTTTGCAATTTTTTCAATTATTAGAAGTTCTTCTAGTGATCTTTTTACAGTTTTATCTACAAATTCTGAAAATTTATCTTGTCCGCTATTCAAGGCCTCTACTTCTTCAGCTGAAACTTGTCTATTTTTTATTCTTTTTTCTAAATCATTTATATATTGTTGTTTTTCTAATTGCAGTGCGGTTTCTGGTATGTATATTTTGCTTATTTCCCTTATTTTATCTAATATCTCTTTTTTCTGATTTTCAACTTCTTCTTTAAGTTTGTTCATAAATATTATATTCTTTTGTTCAGCTTTCAGCTCATCTAAGCTATTAACCTGAAAATTTGCTTGGAGATCGATATCAGACCAACTTGACGCTTCTTTTCTTCTTATTGAATCTACTTTTGCTTTTATGTGAGCAATTTTAGACTCTATTTCTATATCACACTCTACTTCTTCTCCAACCTTTTTCCCAAGTAATGCCTCTCTTAGAGGTTTTAGTCTATCTTTTATATCAGGGTTTATAGAAATAGCAGATTTACCAGTATATTCCTTAACCTCGTTGCCATTTTCATCCTTTGTTTCCATAGTTAACTCTACAACATCTTTTAGTTGTATTTCTCCGTCTTCTACACTATTCCATTTTGCAAAGCTTTGAAGAATCAGGTTTAATTGATTTTCCACTTCTTCATCAGAAACGGATACATTATGTCCTTTAACTTTAATTGACCTATAATCTCCTAATTCTGGATCTGGCCAATATTCAAACACCATCTTGAAATTATAATCTTTGTCCCTTTGGATTTCCGATTCGTCCTCTTTAAAAACGTTATAAAGATTTTTATCGCCTTGTTCTTCTTTTATTTTATTAAATGTTTTTCTTAATAATACTTCCTTTAAGCTTTCAATAATATCTTCATCTTTTATAACCTTTTCTAATATAGCTTTTGGCACTTTACCTTTTCTGAAACCTGCTATGTTTGTTCTACTTGCAATTGCGTCAAAAGTTTGTTTCCATTCTTTTTCTATCTCTTCCTTTGGAAACATTACATTAAATTCAACTTTTGTTGATGATTCGTATGTTTTTGAATAATCCAACCTTATATCCTCCTAAAAAATAGTTTTTAATTTTATATTTTGATTATACCTTCAAAAACCATAGTAGCAGTTGCAGTCATGAATACATTATTCAATTCATATTCTATATGAAGAATTCCACCAGGTAAATGAATATTTACCTTTCCATTAGTAAAGTTATTCAATTTTGCAGCGACAGCAGTAGCACAAGCTCCAGTACCACACGCTAAGGTTTCACCTACTCCTCTTTCCCAAACCCTAAGCTCTATATCGCTTTTTGAAATTACTCTTGCAAATTCCACATTAGTTTTTTTTGGAAACCAGGGCGAATGTTCAACCTCTGGTGCAATACCTTCTATTGGAAATTTTTTTAAATCGTAATCCATAAAGATCACAGTATGAGGGTTGCCCATTGATACACAAGTTACATTTAGAAATGTCTTATCATTTATTTGAATTCTTTGATTTATAACAGAATCCTTTCCTTCAAAACCTACTATTGGTATCGATTCTGGTTTTAAATTTGGAATACCCATATCTACCTTAACCAGTGACTCTTTACTATCAGACTTTATAATTTCGGGTATAATAATGCCAGCTAGCGTTTCTACTTTTATTTTGTTTTTGTCAACTATATTCATATCCTTTGCTAGTTTTGCGAAACACCTGATTCCATTTCCACACATTTCTGCTTCGCTTCCATCTGCATTAAAAATTCTCATTTTCAAATCTGCTTTATCAGAAGGAAGCATAAGAATTATGCCATCAGCACCAATTCCAAAATGTCTATCGCATAATTTTTTGGCTATTTCGGAAGGGTTGTTTTTTTCTACAACTTTAGACTCTTCTGGCAAAAGCATAACAAAATCATTGCCTGTTCCGTGCATTTTATAAAATTTCACGAATCTAATTCCTCCTCAATTCTTTTTATTAAGTAATTTGCACTAATATTATAATCTATGTTTTCAATCCATTCTGCATTCATTTTTCTAAACCATGTCATCTGACGTTTTGCAAAATTCCTTGTATTCTTTTTTACAAGTTCGATTGAATCATTTAAAGATAAATTGTTAATTAGATAATCTATTATTTCCTTATAACCATAAGTTTGGAATGCTTTTGTATTTATATCATATTTGCTAATAAGAAATTTTACTTCATCGATAAGATTGTTTTGAATCATTAGATCAACCCTTTTATTAATTCTCTCATAAAGCGTTCCTCTTTCAATGCTTAATCCGAAAATTTTATAATAATACTTATTGTATGAATTCCTGGCTGCTTGAGAAAAAGTTAGACCTGAGACTTCATAAACCTCTAAAGCTCTTATTATTCTTATTTTGTCAACTGGTGAAATTGTTTTGGCATATGCTGGATCTATTTCTTTTAGTTTTTGATATAAATATTCAAAACCTTTTTCTAAGCCAATTCTTTTTAAATTACTTCTTACCTTTTTGTCTTTTGTACCACAGGCAAAATTATATCCTTCTATCAGACCCTTTAGGTAAAGGGCAGTACCTCCTACAATCAGAGGTATTTTTGATCTGCTAATAATATTTTCAATTAAATCTAAAGCTTTTGTTTGAAAGATAAAGGCATTAAATTCTTCATCAGGGTATATTATGTCTATTAGATGGTGTGGCACGATTTTCAATTCTTCCTTGGTTGGCTTTGCTGTACCAATATCCATATATTTATAAACCTGTCTTGAATCTGCTGAGATTATTTCTATTGGTAGCTTTTGTGCAATTTTGAGAGAAACGCTAGTTTTACCAGTACAAGTTTGTCCCAAAAGGATAAAAACCTTTTTCACAATTGTTATTCTATTACTGCAAGAATAGCTTTGCTTGGCAAAATTAGATATGAGTTTCCTTCGTAATTTATTTCAAAACCCATATCTTTAGCAAATATTACTTGATCTCCTACTTTTACCTTTATTTCTGTTGAATCTCCAATGGCTATTACAAGCCCTTCCTTTGGGCTTTCTTTGACAGTCTCAGGTATAAGAATGCCTGATGAAGTCCTATCACTCGGACTCATAACCCTTACAAGTACCATATTATCTAGAGGTCTAATTGTCAATTTTGATCAGGATCCTTTCTATTTCGTCAAAATCAGAATAATATTTATCCCTAAATTTTAATATTGGCAAAGTTTCAGTACCAATCTTCTTAAATATTTCCTTTATTCCAAGTTTTTCTGAACTTTTACAATATATATTATAAATTGAAATAACTTCTATATCTAGACCCTTTTCATTAATGAGCTTTTCTAGTTTTTGACAATATTTATTACCTGGAAAGGTGTATAGTATTGGTTTATTTGTCATAATTATCACTAACGATCATAGTTCCAACGCCTTCTGGTGTAAGTACTTCAAGCAAAAGTGAATGTGGTTCCCTTCCGTCAATGATATGTACTGCTTCCACTCCAGATTCGATAGCCTCTTTTGCTGATAAAGTTTTTGGTATCATGCCCTTTGAAAGCACTCCTTCTTCTATTAGATTGTCTATTTCTGAGGTTTTTATTTTTGACAGGATTGTAGTTGGATCATCTTTATTTAACAATATTCCTGGCACGTCCGTAAGATATAAAAGTCTTTTTGCTTTAAGAGACGAAGCGATCTTGCCTGCGACAAAATCGGCATTTATATTTAAAGAATTGCCGTCCTCATCATACGCTATTGGAGACATTACAGGTACGTAGTTTGAATTTACAAGAGCAATAATTAGAGATGGATTTATATCTATAATTTCTCCTACAAAACCATATTTTTCGGATTTTTTCTTTGCTAGTATAATTCCACCGTCTTTACCACATATTCCTACTGCCTTTCCTCCATAATTTTGAATCTTTGCAACAATATTTTTATTTACTTTACCAGAAAGTATCATTTCGGTTATTTCCATAGTTTTTGAATCGGTAACCCTTAAACCTTCTATGAATTTTGTTTCTATATTTAGGATTTTTTGCCAACGAGAAATTTCAGGTCCTCCACCGTGTATAAGTACTATCTTTACTCCAAGATAGCTAAGCAATACAATATCCTGAAAGAGCGCTTCGTTTACATCTTCTGCCTCTAAAATTGATCCACCGTATTTAATTACAAGTACCTGATTGTTGAACTGCTTGAAATATGGTAGGGCTTCGATGATAATCTTTGCTTGTAACTTTTTGTCGAACAATTTTCACCTCACGTTGAATATTCTGAATTTAACTTAACATAATCAAAGGTCAAATCGCAACCATAAAAGGTAAAGCTTTTATCGCCACTATTATTGTAAATTTCTATTATAACTCTTTCATTATCTGAAATTTTTTTGCTAAGACTTTCTTTGTCAAAGTTGATAGGCCTTTTATTGTAAACTTCTGTGTCAAAGATCTTAATTGAAACAGAGTCTTCATCGATTAGATTTGTATTGCCTGCTGCACAAAGGATTCTTCCCCAGTTTGGGTCTGAACCGAAAAACGCACATTTTACAAGCGTTGATTTAGCAATGTTTGATGCAACCTTTTTTGCATTTTCTTCATTAGCGAAACCAATTGCTCTAACTTCTAGAATTTTTGTAGAACCCTCACCATCCCTTACCATATCGTTTGCTAATTTTATACAACATCGATTTAAGGCTTTTTCAAATTCTATTATTAAATTGTCTTCTCTATTATTTATTGTATTTTCTGGGCAGCTCATATCAGTCATAAAAAAAACTGAATCATTAGTAGATGTGTCTCCGTCAACTGATATGGCATTAAAACTTTTATTTACACAATTAATGAACATTTCTTTGAGGATTTTTTCGTCAGCATTTATATTAGAAGTTATAAAAACGAGCATAGTGGCTAGATTGGGGCATATCATGCCACAACCTTTTGCATAAGCTCTTATATAAATACCACCGCATTCTTTCGAAGATATGGTTTCAAAATATTCTTTTTCAAATCTATCTGTGGTCATGATTGATTCTTTAAAGTCTAAGTGATTGTTTAAGGTTAATCTATCTACTAATGCTGGAATTTTGCTTATAATTTTACTTTTATCCAATCTCACTCCAATTATGCCCGTAGAAGCCAAAAGTACTTCATCTTCCTCAATTCCAATTAGATCTGAAAAATTTTTTGATATTTCAATTGCATCGTTGAACCCGTCAATTCCAGTTGCTGCATTTGCATTTCCTGAATTAACAAGTATTGCCCTTATGAATTTATTTTTATTTAGTCTCTTTTTTGAAATTTTTACAGGTGCTGCTGCGACGCTGTTTTGAGTAAAAACAGCAAAAGTTAGGGCTTTCTTTTTACAAAAAATAGCTCCAAGGTCTTTTTTGCCTGATAATTTTAAACCACAACTTACTCCTGCGAAACTGAAGTTTTCTTGAAGGTTTGACAATTCTATATTACCTCCGGCAAATTGGTCAATGATAAGTTTTCAGGAAAATCAAAAATAATATTTAAATTTTGTACAGCTTGCCCTGATGCACCTTTTATTAGATTATCAATAGCGCTGAAGATTTTTAGAGTCTTGTCTGAAGTTTTACAAATATTTATTGCACATAAATTACTGGACTTTACCATCGCGGTACTTGGAAGATCGCTGTCAAGCACTCTGATGAACATCTCGTTTTTATATTTTTCGTAATAAAGTTCTTTTATAGTTTCTTCAGCAGGAAGATTTTCTTTAAAAAATACATAAATGGTTGAAAGAATACCTCTTTGCATAGGAATAAGATGGGGTGTAAAAATTAAATCAGGGGCTTTACTAGAAATTAATTTTATTTGTTCGTTCATTTCTGGTTGATGTCTGTGAAATCTAGCTGCATACGGCTTTACGCTTTCATTAATTTCGCAAAAGAGATAATCTTTAGCAATTTTTCTTCCCGCTCCACTCACACCAGATTTTGAATCTGCGATTATGTTCTCTATGCTTTCTTTAAAATTAACTATTATTGGATATAATCCTAATAAAACGCTTGTAGGATAGCAACCGGGATTACCAATAATTTTGGCTGTTTTAATTTTTTCTCTATTTATTTCGGGTAAACCGTAAACTGATTCTTTCAATATTTCAGGACAGTTGTGTTTAATGTTATAAGTTTTTTCGTAAATTTCTTTTTCTTTAAATCTAAAGTCTGCTCCAAGATCAATTACAATTATATTGTTATTCGCTTTTATTAGGTCTATTACAAATTTTGAGGTTTCTCCTGCGGGTAGGGCTATAAAACAGGCATCTAAATCTTCTGCGACCTCTGGCACTGTAGGACCGAGCACTAAGTCAGTATTAAAGGATGGAAACAACTTTTTATAACTTTCTCCACTATTTGAATGTGATGATAGATATTTTAAATCCACAAAAGGATGATTCGATAAAATCCTAAATATATTTAAACCAGCGTATCCAGTTGCACCAAATATGCCAACTCTAATTTTTTTCATAAAGCCTCCCATAAAATATTTAAAAACATTATGAAGTACAATTCACTATTGAAATAATGGGCCTTCTTATAATTATATTTCATAAGAATCTTAAAGATAATTATAATAAATTTTCAAAGGAATCAAAGTAAAAAAAGCTTGTACGAACATTTTGTATTTCTTCTTTTTCCACCTTTAACCAAACATTTTTAATCCCTGCATTTTTTGCCTGTATTAGGTTTTCTTCAAGATCATCAATAAAAAGAGATTTTTTCGGATCAAATTCGACATGCCTTTTTAAGTTCTTCCAAAAGTTAATATTTTCTTTTGGGTATCCCAAGTCAAAACAAGTTATTATCTTATCAATTTGTCTTTTAATGTGAATCCTTGAAAGTTTAATATTAAGCGTTTTTTTATGTGCGTTAGTTAAAATAAAGATTTTCTTGTTATTTTTCTTTGCAGATAAAAAGAATTCATATATTCCTTTTGATGGCTTGATTAAATGTGAAATGGAGTGCGTAAGTTTTTCTATATCAAGGTTCAACTTTGAGGACCAGAAATCTATATCAGACCAACAAAGTTGACCTTTATAAGCGTTGTACATGCTATAAAGCTTTTCTTTTGATTCTTCTATTGAAATATTGTTTTTAATTGAATATTGTAAAGGAACGTATTCTGTCCAAAAATAATGGTCAAATTCTTTATGGACTATTGTTCCATCAAAATCTAAAAAGATATGTTCAATGTCATTATTAATAATATTTTTAGACATAGATACTTTCCAACTCTTTACTTAGAATCATCTCTGCAATAGTTTTTTTGAACTTAATTTTTATTGGTTTGTTTATTCTTTTTCTAAAATCTATTTCTAACAGGCTTAAATTTTTGAAGAATGGTGTTCTATCTAAAACATATGGAAATTCTAAAAACTTTGAAGCTAAAACTTCACATCCTTTATAGAAATCGATTCTACCGTTAGGGAAAACAAGTTTTGATGGAATACCATGAATTCTACAAATCATAGGTCGATATTCATATATCATACAAAGCCCATCTTTGTTGGCTGGACACATCATTTTAAATTTTTCTTTTCCATTGTAACTCTCTTTTGAGAGCAAGTATTTTCTAGAGTTTTCAAGTATTAATAGCTTCTTATCATTTTCAAGTTTTGATAAACCGTATTGTAAGATAAATTCCTCAACAAATGTGTAATGGTAAAATAACGTGGTGCAACAATTCGAAGTGCAACCAAAACAGCTAAAATCATAATATCTTCCAATTTTTTCAAATTCATCTTCTACTTCTTTATAAAGCTTTTCAATACTGTTTAGTATGTCTTTCATTTTAATAATTTAATTGCCTCATCAACCAAATTTTGAAAATTTTTTTTCACAAAAAAACCATTTATAAAATATAAGAAATCAAGGTTATAAGAATCACTTTTAAAATTCAAAATATATTCTAAAGACTCTTTGAAACCTGTTTCTATAGATGCTATAATGGCGTAGCCTATGGTTTCTTTATCTCTTGAACTAAAAGCTTTTAAAAAGTTATCTTTATGGAATTCTACATCTTCCAAAGCTCTCTTTCCTACCTTAGCTATAGCCCATAAAATTGGTTTTTTAAGTAACTCCTCATCAAGAGCGTTCATTGCCATTGAAAGATATGGATCTTTTAAAGAAGGAATGTGGGTTATTATCTGTGCTATGGCTGGTGCTGAGCTCCAACCTATTCCTCCAGATTCATCATTAAGGGACCATAAAAGAGTTCTTATAAATACCCTTACCTTGTCTTCATTATTCTTATTCCATAAATCCTTCATATACAATCCAATAGCTTCTACAGTTCTGTATCTTATTAAAAGATTGGGATCATATAATCTTGATTTTAAAAAAGTCCAAAATCGTCTTTCTTTATTACAAAGCAAGACGATTTTTTCATAATTTCTATTCTTTAACAGTTCTAAAATTATTTCCATAAATGTTATTATTAGTAAAAAGTATTTTAACATAATTAGTATACTTTGATATAAAAGAGGAGGCTTTTGATGATTAGAAAAGCAGTTTTTCCTGTTGCAGGGATGGGAACTAGATTTTTGCCAGCTACAAAAGCATCTCCAAAAGAAATGCTTCCACTTGTGGATAGACCACTAATTCAGTACGTGGTAGAAGAAGTTTTACAATCCGGTATTAAATATATGATATTTGTTACAGGCAGAAATAAAAGGCCTATTGAAGATTACTTTGATGCCTCTTGGGAGCTTGAGTCCATTTTAAGGGATAAAGAAAGATCCAACCTTTTGGCTGATGTAGACAAAATTCGTGATGATGCTGAATTTATATATGTTAGACAACCAAAACCTCTAGGTTTGGGACACGCAGTACTTATGTCTTCTGCTGTAATCGACAATGAACCATTTGCAGTAGTTCTTGGGGATGACATAATAAATTCTGATATTCCAGCTTTAAAACAGTTAATAAATGTATATGAAAGGTATAATAGTCCTGTTTTAGCTCTTGAAAGGGTTCCTGAGGAAGAGGTAAGTAATTATGGCATAGCTCTAGCAAAGCCTATTCCGGATGATGAGAGGGTACTGAAAATTAACGATCTGATTGAAAAGCCTGAGATTAATGAATTTCCTTCAAATTATGCAGTAATTGGAAGGTATATTCTCGTCCCGGAAATTTTTGAAATTTTGAGAGAAACGAAACCGGGTAGGGGCGGCGAAATACAATTAACTGATGCTCTCAGAACATTATGCAGTAGAAGGTTGGTTTTGGGAGTGGAGATTGAGGGAAAACGATACGACTGTGGCTCAAAGATAGGTTATCTTAAAGCCACAGTCGATTTTGCATTACAACATCCTGAGTTTAAGGTTGAGATGAAAGAGCACTTGAAACAAATATGTAAAGATTTATAGATTTCTTAGGACTTCGTTTGTGAATTCTCTTGTTCCAACAACGTTTTTCATTTTTAGATCGGGAGTACCTATTTGCCTTTCCAAGGTTTTTTCTACAGCGTTTTCTAAATCTAGTGCGATATCATCCCTATTGAAACTCAATCTTAACATTAAAGCGATTGAAAATATTGTTGCTATAGGGTTTGCCATGTTTTTTCCTGCAATTGACGGTGCAGATCCATGAACAGGTTCATATAAAAATGGCTTGTTATCTCCTATGCTAGCGGAGGGCAAAAGCCCGAGAGAACCAACTAAAGCAGCAGCTTCATCGCTTAGTATATCTCCAAAAAGATTTTCAGTTATTATTACGTCAAACTGGTTAGGATCGTATATCATTTGAAGCGCGGCATTATCGACATATAGATGATTTAACTTTACTTCTGGATAAGATTTTGAAAGGTTTTCTACTACCTCTCGCCACAACCTTGAGTTTTCAAGGACATTTGCTTTATCAACGGATGTTAGGTTTTTCTTTCTAGACATAGCCAGATCAAATCCAATTTTTGCAAATTTTTCAATTGTAATTGAGCTGTAAGACATTGTGTTTATTGCAACTTTTGAACCATCTGGTTGAGTGTAAATTCCTCTTGGTTCACCAAAGTAAAGCCCTTCAGTTAATTCCCTTAATATTACTATATCCAAACCTTTGTCTACTGTTTCGCATTTTAAGCAGGAAAGATGCGTTAAATGTTTTGAAAGCTTAATTGGTCTAATGTTGCAAAAAACGTTTAGGCTTTTCCTTAACTTTAATAATCCTGCTTCAGGCCTGAGGTTTGGAGGATTGTTATCCCATTTTGGTCCTCCAACAGCTATTAAAAAAACTGCATCAGAATCTTTACATTCCTTTAAAGTATCCAAAGGTAATGGATCTTTAAAGGAATCTATTGCGTTTCCTCCAATCGGAAGTTCATTTAATTCAAAAGAAAGGTTATACTTTTCTTCAATTTTATTTCTAAAAAGTATAACTGTTTCTTTTAAATCTTGACCAATTCCGTCTCCAGGTAAAAATGCAACTTTATACATTTTTTATACACCTGCCTCTAAACGATTTTTGGTAAAGTTAAAGAGTCCGCCTATTTCTACAAGGTTCAGTAAAAATTCTGGATAAGGATCAAATTTATATGTCTTGTTTTTAGTCTTATTCACTAGTATTCCTTCTGATGCGTTTATAGACAAAAGGTCTCCTTCTTCAATTGATCTTAAATTTTCACTCGTTACAAAAATTGGAAGACCAACGTTGATGGCATTTCTAAAGAAAATTCTTGCAAACGAGTTTGCAATTACTGCACTTATGCCAGCGCCCTTTATAGCTAATGGAGCGTGTTCCCTTGACGATCCACAACCAAAATTGTTTCCTGCAACTATTATATCTCCTTTGTTCATCTCGTTTATAAAGTTTGGTCTTAGGTCTTTAAATAAGTTTTTGCCCAATTCGATTTCATTGGTTTCCGCGAGATATCTTGCTGCTATTATAAGATCTGTATCAATATTGTTTCCAAAAACTCTTGCAGCGCCCTCTAATATCATTTACATTACCTCCTCAGGTGAAGTTATATATCCTGTTACGGCAGATGCTGCAGCAACAGCAGGTGAAGCGAGAATAACCTTGCTTTTAGGATGTCCCATTCTTCCTATAAAATTTCTGTTAGTGGTAGAAACACAAACCTCATCTTCTGCAAGTATGCCCATATGTCCACCTAGACATGGTCCACAAGTAGGGGTAGAAACTGCTGCGCCAGCTAAAATAAACTTTTCTATTAGACCTTCTCTTAAGGCTTCAAGATAAACCTTAGGACTTCCTGGCAAAATAATTACCCTGAGACCATCTTTTACCTTTTTATTTGTTAATATTTCAGCGGCAATTCTTAGATCTGAGATCCTGCCATTTGTGCATGAGCCTATTACAACTTGATCAACAAAAGTCTTTTCTAACTTGTTTATGCTTGTAGTATTGTCTGGAGAAAAGGGTAGCGAAACAGTATAATCTAACTTACTTAAATCAATTAAGGTGCTTTTCTCATAATTTGCGTTCTTATCTGCTTCAATGTAGTCAGGTATTTCTATATTTAACTCTTTAAAATAGTTTTCAGTAATTTTGTCATAGTTAAATATTCCAGCCTTTCCTCCACACTCAATTGCCATATTTGAAATTGTGAATCTATCGTCTATAGAAAGATTTTCTATTCCTTCTCCACAAAATTCAAGGGCAAAGTAATTTGCTCCTTCTACACCAATCTTTCCTATAAGGTGAAGTATTACGTCTTTTCCGCCAATCCATTTTTTTTGTTTGCCTACTATCTCTACTTTAAATGACGGTGGCACTCTAAACCATGTATCTCCTGTTGCCATTGCCATTCCAGCATCTGTAGATCCTACTCCTGTAGAGAAGGCATTCAAAGCACCATAAGTGCAAGTGTGTGAATCAGCTCCAATTATTAAATACCCTGGACGAGCTAGGCCTAATTCAGGAATCATTACGTGTTCTATTCCTACATTGCCAGGTTCGTAGAAATGCTTAATATTTTGTTCCTTTGCAAAATTTCTTAACATTTTTACATTTTGAGCTGATTTTATATCTTTGTTAGGAGTGAAGTGATCGCATATTATTGCTATTTTATCCTTATCAAAAATACTGATGTTTCCTAATTTTTGAAATTCCATAACGCTTAGTGGTCCTGTGATATCGTTCACTAGAACCATATCTAATTTTGCAAGAGTGTAATCACCTGCTTTTACATCCTTTTTTGAATGCTTAGAAAAAATTTTTTCTGCAATAGTTTTACCCATTTTTAACTCCCTTCTGAAAAATCCTTTTTTAATTTTCACTTTTATTATAAAATGAAAAAAATAAATTAAATAGGGGAGAAATATGCCATTCGAAAAGATAGAAACGCCATTGGAAGGTTTACTCTTAATAAAGTCAAAAAAGTTTTTTGATAATAGAGGGTACTTTCAAGAGATTTTTAAAGATTCTGATTTTAAAGGCTTGGGAATTGATTTGGATTTTAATCAAGATAATTTATCCTTTTCAAAAAAGGGAGTTATTAGGGGGTTACATTATCAGAAGAAGCCCTATGGGCAGGCAAAACTAGTAAAGTGCGTTTATGGAAGCATATTTGATGTTGTGGTAGATGTTAGAAAAGAATCTAAAACCTTTGGTAAATATTTTACAGTTATTTTACATGATAGTGATGATTATCTATTTTTTGTACCAGATGGTTTTTTACATGGTTTTTGCGTTTTAAGCGATTTTGCAATTGTTTTATATAAAACTTCTGCAGAATATTCTCCAGAAAATTCTAGCGGTGTAAGGTACAACGATCAGTTTTTAGCCATACCTTGGCCTGTAGAAAAGCCAATTATTTCGCTACAGGATCAAAAATTAAAGTCTTTTAAAGAAGAATTTTTAGAGTGATTTTAATTATTACTTTATTAATTTTGTAATATAATGTATTATTATAATTAAATTTGAGGAGGAAATAAGATGCAAGAGAAAAAAGCAATAAATGATAAGCTATTTGAAATGTTAAATCAGGCCATTGCTAGAGAAATTCAGGTTAGTATCCAGTACATGTGGCAGCATATACAGGCCAGAGGTTTTAAAGGAAAGATTGTTGGTGAAGATATGAAAAAGATATCTATTACAGAAATGAAGCACGCTGAAGACATTGCTGAACATCTTGTCTCGTTGGGCTCAATTCCAACTACTAAACCAAATACTATAGAAGTGGGATCTTCTTTGAAAGAAATGCTTGAACTTGACATTAAAGCCGAAGAAGAGGCTATAAAACTTTATAAAGAGATAATTAATTTTGCAAAGGAGCAAGATGATTTGGCTACTAAAAGACTCTTTGAAAAAATCTTGTTAGAAGAAATGGAACATCTTCAGTTGTTTGAGAACTATCTTGTAGATTAGTATTAAAATTAAAATTCTTTAAAGGGAGCATTTTTGCTCCCTTTTTTTGTTTCTTTTTTAATAATAAAATCGTATTCTATTTAGTGTAAATAATATATACTCTAAATAAGTAGAATAAAGGTGATTGTATGGGGTGCTTTCTAATAAATGGACTCAGACTTAATTTTAAGGATAAAATCGGGAGACCAAAATGCTTTTAGAGATCTATATAATAAGTATAGTAGCTTTATATATACTCTTTCCTATAGATTGTGTGGTTCTTCCGAAGAGGCAAAGGATCTTGTGCAAGAGTTTTTTATTAGGTTTTATAACAATATAGATAAATTTGATATAAATTATCCTTTTATACCATGGTCAAAAAGGGTACTAACAAATTTATATATAGATAAAAAAAGATCAAAAAAGGAATACGTATCATTTGAAGAATTAACTTCAGAAGATGACGAAAGGAGTTTCGATCCGGTAGATAACTCTTTATTGCCCGAAGATATGATTATAAGATTTGAAAATAAAGAAGCTATTGAGAAAGCACTTTTAAAGCTTCCAGAAATTTACAGAGTTGTTATAGTTTTATTTTATCAAGAAGATTTAAGTATCAAGGAGATTTCGAATATTTTGTCGGTTGATGAGGGTACAGTTAAAATGAGAATTTCAAGAGGTAGAAAAAAACTTTACAGGGAGCTAAGCACATATGAGGTGTGATGAATGCAGAAAACTTATAGAACTTGAAGAGCTTGGAATGATTACTTCCAAGCAACTATCTGAATTAGAAACTCATATTGCAAATTGTCCCGAATGCTTATATTTGAGGCAAAGATCCCAAAGACTAACGAACTCTCTTAAGAACTTGCCTATTTTGAGCCCACCAGAGAATCTTTTTTCATTGATCCTATATAGAATTGAAAAAGAAGAATTTATAAAAAATTGTATAACTTTCTTTGTCTTTATGTTTTTTGCACTTCTAATTGGTTCTGTTTTTCTAAATAATATTAATTATTCTATTTTTTCTGTTGAGATAGAAGAAAGCGTTTTTTATATCTTTTCACTTGTTTGGGAGATTTTTTGTAATAATATCTTTTTGATTTACCTTTTAATAGGTAGTATTTTGTTGTTTATTGTTTTTTCGGTATATAAAAAAAGAAAGGAACTTTTAAGTTGAAGAAATTATTATTTTTATCTTTTGTTTTTTTAACACTATTTTTTTTGTTAAATTCTTATCTTTATGTAAATAACCAAAATTTTGTATGGTCACAGTCAAGAGAAGGATTTGGTCATTCTTATAAAGGTGAAAAATCTTTAAAAAATTATGACATAAAAAAAGAGATAACTATTGAGCAAGGACAAGTAATAAACGGCGATTTTATAGTACATGATACGTTACTAACTGTTAGTGGTACGATAAACGGCGATCTAATTGCTTATCGATCTGATGTAATTTTGAAAGATTCTGCTGTAATAACAGGAAAGGTAATCATACACAATGGTTCTTTGAAAAAAGATAGTGGAGCTCAAACAGGTGAAATAGTTGAAATTTTATCAAAGAAAACTCCTCCGCCATTTTTAAATGTGAGGCCGTTATTTGGCAAAAATGTTGACGGCGCATTAGTGGTTGATTTTAGAACTCTTATAAACAATTTTGAAGCTAAAATATTCTTTTCAGTATTGATATTTTTCATGTGTTTTATTTATTTTCTGCTTTTTAAAAATGTTGTAATAGAAAAATATAATCTTGTTTACAAATTCTCTTTAAAGGCAATATTTTTTGCATTTTTTATATTCTTATCTGTTCCAAGCATATTTTGGTTTTCAAGGGAAGAGCCATTAATTGCGATAATCATATTAACTATTATGTCAATTTTTAGTATACCAGGTACATCATTCTTTATATTTTCAATTTTTAAAAATTTATTCTATTTGATTTTAAAAAGGGATGTACCCTACTTTCTTTATGTCTTGCTTTCCTGCATGTTTCTATCTTTAACAGTTCTAGTTTTTAATGGAAGTCTGTTTTATTTGATTTGGTTATCTCTTGGGCTTTCTTATACTGTTTTGTTATACAAGAACTCTTAAAGATTTGATATTTTTATGCTTTTGTTATATATTTGTTAAAAATGTAATTTGATAATGTTAAGGAAGGGGAGATTAGGTTGTTTAGGACAAAAGAAGAAATTACAAAGATTTTTAGAGAAAATGGGTTATTAGTTAACGGAGAGATAACTTTAAACAAAGATAACCTTAGAAAGAATGTTATTGACAATCTTATTAGAACTGCTGTTTTTACTCAAGATTCTGAAATAAAAAATTATTGCTATTTTCTTATAAGAAAATTTGCAAATATGATGGGCGTTATTTCTTCTTCAATTCATGATTTATATATTGCAAAGGGAAGAGGAGAAGCGCTAGAATTTACTGTTCCAGCGATAAATATTAGGTGTTTGACATATGACTTTGCAAGAAGGATTTTTAAAGTTGCTCTAAAGAAAAATGTGGGAGCTATGATATTTGAAATAGCGAAATCTGAGATTGAATATACATTTCAAAGGCCTATTGAGTATATTTCCTGCGTCTTAGCTGCAGCCATTAAGGAAGGTTATGAAGGAGCTGTTTTTGTTCAGGGGGATCATTTTCAGTTCAGTTCAAAAAATTATTTCTCAAATCAAGAATTAGAATTAGAGAATATAAAAAATATTACAAAAGAGGCAATAGAAGCAGGTTTTTATAATATAGATATTGACCCGTCAACTTTGGTGGACTATACAAAGCCAACTTTAATTGAGCAACAATATCATAATTATATAAACACTGCAAAAATGACTGATTTTATAAGATCGATTCAGCCAGATGGAATAAACATTTCGGTTGGAGCAGAGATCGGACATATAGGTGGTAAAAATTCAACTGTTGAAGAATTTGAGGCCTTTATGGGTGGATTTTTATCAAATTTAAAATCAAATCCTGGGATTTCTAAAATAAGTGTCCAAACAGGTACTGCCCACGGGGGCATTCCTTTACCTGATGGTAGAGTAGCTAGCGTGAAGCTAGATTTTAACGTTTTGGATTCTATTGGAAAATGTGCAAGGGAAAAGTATCATATAGCAGGTGCTGTTCAACATGGGGCTTCAACACTACCAGATGAATTGTTTAACAACTTTCCAAAACATAAAACTGCTGAAATACATTTGGCTACAGGATTTCAAAATATTATGTTTGATTATGCGCCTGAAGAATTCAGGGAATATAATTTTAAATTCATTGAGGATAACTTTAAATCAGAATGGAAAGAAAATATGACTAGAGAACAGTTTATCTATAAAACAAGAAAAAAGGTATTTGGACCATTAAAAGAAAAATGGTGGAATTTGTCAGAAAGTGATAAAAATAGAATTCTTGATGCTTTAGAAGCAAAAATTGAATTTCTCTTCTCTCAGTTAAACGTTTTTGAAACCAAATCTTATATTGATAAGTATATTAATTTGGTAAAGGTAGAATATAAAAATAACACTGTTTTAAATAATAAAAATGTAGATTTCCGCTCTTTGAAGTTTGAAGAAGGAGCTGATTAATAGTGTCTAAGATTGAAATTGGAATAGATCTTAACCGCTTCATTCTTGAAGAAGAAAGACAATTTCCTCAGGCTACGGGGTCATTGAGTCTTGCATTGATGTCTATTGAAAATGCTACAAAAATAATATCATCAAGAATTAGAAAGGCTGGACTTGCAGATGTATTGGGTAAAGTAGGAAAGATAAATATTCAGGGGGAAGAAGTTCAAAAACTAGATCAACTGTCAAATAATTGGTTAATTGAACACCTTTCTGATTCTGGACAATTTTATGCTTTAGCTTCGGAAGAACTTGATGATGCTATTTTTCCTGAAAAAGGAAAAGATGGTAAATACGTAATTGCTTTGGATCCCCTGGATGGTTCATCAAACATAGATGTAAATGTAAATGTAGGGACAATATTTTCTATATACAGAAAGTGTTGTGAGGGTGTAGAAAATTTCTTCCAGGAAGGTTATAAGCAGGTTGCTGCTGGATATGTAGTTTATGGTTCTTCTACTATGCTAATGTATACTACAAAAAACGGTACTCACGGATTTACTCTAGACCCATCAATAGGCTCATATCTTTTGTCTCATCCCAATCTGAAGATGCCCTCAAGAGGAAAGATCTATTCTATTAATGAGGGATATTCTCAAAAATGGGATGAATCACTTAAAAAATACATTGAAAATATAAAGTCCAAGAATTATTCTTCGAGGTATATTGGTTCTATGGTAGCTGATGTTCACAGAACCTTACTTAAAGGGGGTATTTTTGCATATCCTGGAGACAAAAAAAATCCTCAGGGGAAGTTGAGGCTTCTTTACGAAGCTGCCCCAATGAGTTTGCTCATAGAACAAGCAGGAGGTAGGGCAACTGATGGCAAAAATGAAATATTGAACATAAAGGCTACCAATCTACACCAAAGGACTCCAGTCTTTATGGGGAGTAAAGAAGATATAGACGAACTTATGGAATATATCAATTTAACCTGAGGATCTTCAAAGTAACGCGAGCATCCTGTTCGAGAATAGTGCTTTTAAATTCCAAAAATTCCCCACTCCTCTTGGGGGGGATTTTATGTTATTTTACTATAGATAAACCCTTTGAATCTTTGAGGAATTTTTCTAGTCCAATGTCGGTCAAAGGATGTTGTACGAGCTGTTTTAATGTTTTAAATGGAACGGTTGCAATATGAGCCCCCGCTTTTGCTGCTTCTACAACGTGTAGCGGATGCCTTATGCTTGCTGCAATTATTTTTGACTTTGAACCAGTTATCTTCAGAATTTCAGATATTGATCTGACTAGGTTCATCCCATTATATGAAATGTCATCTAATCTGCCTATAAATGGGCTTATATATGTTGCCCCAACAATAGATGCTAAAATGGCTTGAGATTCTGAAAATACAAGTGTCATATTAACAGGGATATTTTCCTTGGATAATATCTTTGTAGCTTTTAGACCATCTTCGGTTATAGGAATCTTGATAACTATATTCTCTGCAATTTTAGCTATTTTTAGGCCTTCTGAAACCATATCCTTAAAATTTGTTGATACTACTTCCGCACTTACTGGGCCATTTACAATACTGCAAATCTTTTTTAAGTGATCAATAGGAGCTGATGGATTTGCTTTTGCAAGTAGCGATGGATTGGTTGTTACACCTGAAATTATACCGAGTTCTACTCCTTCTTCTATTTCTTCAATCTTTGCAGTATCTAAATATAATTCCAAGATTTACACTCTCCTTGATTTTTTCATCTATTATAAATTAATTGCTTTCAAAAATCTATAGTACAGCTTTATCATGTAAATTTGATAGTTATCTATCTAATGATATAATCTAAGCTTGGTTGTATATTTTTTAAACTGGAGGAAGAATGATTTTTTGTGTTGGAACAATAGTATTTGATACCATTCTTGTTGTAAAAAAACTAGCCATGGTAAACGATGCGGTTTTGGCTGAGGAATATAAAAGAACTTTTGGTGGAGCTGCTGCGAATTGTGCTGTTACTATAAAAAAGCTCTCTGTTGAATCAGGTCTTATTTCAGCTGTAGGAGATAATGATTTTCACCATGGATACGAAAAATATCTTAAGGATTTAATGATAGATACAAGATTTATATTTAAAATACCAAATGGGTATTCTCCAAGAAGTATTTTAATTACAAGAGTGCCTGACGGTGCTCAACAAATTTATTTTTACGAAGATAAAATAAATTATGAAAAAATTTTAGAATCGAATATTCAGCACATTTTAAATAGTTTAAGTCTTTGTAAAATACTTCACTTTACTACTGGGTATTATGATTTTTATAAAAAATTACTTATGCAACTGAAAGAGACTAACAAAGATATAAAAATAAGCTTTGATCCAGGACAACAGACGTTAACTCAGCCAGAAAAAGTAATTGAAATATTACCTTATGTTGATTTCTTATTTATGAACGAGTTTGAAAATAAAAAATTGTGTGAAACTTTAAATGTAAAAAATATTATGGAATATAAGGAATTTGAGCTTTTATGTGTCACTTATGGCGAAAAAGGTTCTAAAATCTTTTATGATGGCTTTAATTATAAGATTCCAGCTATTCCACCTGAAAGGTTTATTGATTCCACTGGTGCTGGAGATAGTCACAGAGGTGCATTTTTAGCTTCATATCTTTTGGGGTTTGAATTTATTGATTGTGCCTATATAGGCGCCTCGGTGGCTTCTTTTGTATTAGAAAAGGATGGCGCTCAAACCAACTTGCCTAATCTCGATATGGCTATTGAAAGAGCTAAAAAGTATGCAAACTCAAATTTCACAGTTTCACGTCAATCATAGCTGAGACGCCAACTCCCAAAACTCTGCTAAATTTTAATGGATTAAGGGAGTCAGATGGTATTAAAGCCTTAATTCTAAATTTGTTATCACTGAAATTAAGCTCTAACTGCATAACAGCTTGTACAGTTTGAACTCTTTCGGCTGGTCCTGAAACTTGAGCTGCGCCCACATATGTTCCATCACCTATTGAGATGATAGGCACGACCTTTGTCATTTCTTGAGTTGATATATTTCTGTTCATCAGGGCAGTATTAATAAAATCATTTATTTGTCTACCAAAAATTTTAACTGCTATTGCTATTCCTCCACCTTCTAAGATACTACCGAGATTGAAAGCATAAAGCTTTGCAGGCGATAGAAAAAATAGACTGCAAATAAGAAGCGCTACAGTAACCCTTTGAAAAATAAATTTTTTCATAGATTAATACCTCCTTCTATTTTTCTAAAGATTATAACTTAAGTTAGTTATAAATAAATTAAATTTTTGACAAAACTATAAATTTTTTATACTATTTTCTAAATTAGTTTTATATTGGAGGTACCTTTGATGATTATTGTGATGAAACCGTCAGCAAGTGAAGAAGAGATTAATAGGGTAGTTGAGAAGTTGAAAAGCTTAGGTTTTGGAGTTCATCTTTCAAAGGGAGAGGTTCATACTATAATAGGTGCAATTGGAGACAAAAGATTACTAGTCGAGCCCCTTGAAGTTTTGCCAGGAGTTTCTGAGGTTATTCCAGTAAGAAAACCGTATAAAAGAGCAAGCAGGGAATTTCATCCTTTGGATACTGTAATAGATATGAAGGATTTAAAAATTGGCAGCAGGCAACTAGTAATTATGGCTGGACCATGTGCTGTTGAAAGCAGGGAACTATCTTTTGAGGTCGCAAAAGCTATTAAAAATCTGGGAGCGAGTATTTTAAGGGGTGGAGCTTTTAAACCAAGATCTAGTCCTTATTCTTTTCAGGGACTAGGCGAAGAGGGATTAAAGTATCTTAGAGAAGCCGCTGATGAATATAAATTGAAGGTTGTTACAGAAGTAATGGATACTAGAGATGTAGAGTTAGTCGCTTCTTATGCTGATATACTGCAAATTGGGACAAGAAATATGCAAAATTTCCCCTTACTAAGGGAAGTAGGCAGTTGCTCTAAACCTGTTTTGTTAAAGAGAGGTCTTTCCTCATCGATTGAAGAATGGCTGTTGGCTGCTGAGTATATCTTAGCTGAGGGTAACGAAAATGTTATTCTTTGTGAAAGGGGAATAAGAACTTTTGAGAAATATACAAGAAATACCCTTGATCTAAGCGCGGTGCCTTTAATAAAGCAGCTTAGTCATCTTCCTATAGTTGTTGATCCTAGCCATGCTACTGGCAAAAGGTCTCTCGTGGCACCAATGGCAAGAGCGGCTATAGCTTCTGGGGCTGATGGATTGATGATAGAGGTCCATCCAAGACCAGAGGAAGCTTTATCGGATGGTCCTCAATCTCTAAATTTAACTGAATTTGAAATTCTAATGAAAGAAATTCGTCCTATTGCAGAAGTTTTAAATAGAACGCTATAAACACAATGAATTTTAAAAATATTTGTATTGTAGGGCTTGGTCTGATAGGTGGGTCGCTTTCTAAGGCCTTTGCTTCCAAGGGATATAGCGTTTATGGATTTGATTACGATATAGAAACTATTAATATTGCCAAATCTGAAGGGATTTTTTCGCATTTAAGTAATGAAATTGATTCTAACGTTTCTAATTGTGATCTTGTATTTGTTTGTGTAAGTATTGAGAAAACTTTAGATGCCTTTAAGGCAATTATTCCATATCTTAAAGAAAATTGCATAGTATGTGACGTGGCGAGCGTAAAATCGCACTTTTTTAATGAAGTTATTAAGATAATCCCTAAAAAGGTTAATTTTATAAGTACTCACCCAATGGCTGGTACTCAGTATAGTGGATACAAAAATTCGTTTAAAGAAATTTTTATCGACAGGCCATTTCTAATAATTAAAAATGAAAAGGCTAGGCATTTAGTTGATGAACTTTCTAATTTTTTGAAAACAAATCTTTGTGTTAATGTTTACTTAATTAATAGTATCTATGAACACGATACTCTTGTATCATTGATTAGTCATTTACCCATGTTTATAGCGGTATCCCTATCAAATACATTAAAGAAATACAATCAAGACTTTCCTTATCTAAATTTGGTTGTTGGTCCTGGTTTTAAAGATACCTCTAGACTAGCCCTCCAAAATCCAAATTTCACTTATTCCATATTTAAATTAAATAAAGAAGAAATTTTAAAAGTTGTTGACTCATATTTTGATACCTTAGCCTCTCTTAGAGAGTTTCTTGAGAAAGACTTAGAAGCATTAAGATCAGAAATTGTAGCAGCTAGAGAATTTAGAGGGAGGTTTTAAATTATGAAAATTTCGGGAAAAATTAAAAGTTTTTCTTCAGAGATTTATGTTCCTTCTGATAAGTCTATTACTCATAGACTTTTTATTTTTGCACTATCAAGCAAAGGTACCTCTATTATTAGAAATCCCTTGTTAGGAGCTGATACCTTATCTACTCTATCAATTGTAGAGCAACTAGGAGGGAGAGTAGAAAGACTTGAAAAATCAATTGTAATTAAGGGAAAAGGACTAAGGGATTTGGATGAACCATCAGATGTGTTAAATTGTGGAAATTCTGGTACAACAATAAGGCTTTTTTCTGGGTTGCTTGCTGCTGAAAAAAGGGGTTTCTTTGTTTTGACTGGTGACAATTCCCTAAGAAATAGGCCTATGGGAAGAATAGTTAAGCCCTTATCCATTATGGGCGCAAATATATTTTCAAGACAAAATTTTCTTGCTCCATTAGCAATTGTTGGGAATAAAAATGGTCTTGATGGAATCAATTATAATATGCCAATTTCAAGTGCACAACTAAAGTCTTGTTTAATTTTAGCAGGTCTTAAGGCAAATTCAAATAGTATTATTACCGAACCATTTCCTTCAAGAGATCATACTGAACTTATTCTTTCTTTTTTGGGGATAAATATAAAAAAAATTGAGAATTCAGTTCATGTTTATCCTTCACAGGAATTGGCACCATTCGAACTAACTGTTCCTGGAGATCCTTCATCTGCGGCATTTTTTGTAGTCCTTGCGACATTAGTATCAAAGTCTAGGCTAATAGTAAAGGACGTATGCCTTAATCCATTAAGGATAGGATATATTGATGTCCTCAAAAGAATGGGTGCAAAAATAGCTCTTGAATATATTTCTTCTGATCCTGAACCAATTGGCAATATTCTTGTAGAAGGGGTAGAGAAGTTGGTGGCTACAGATATCGTTCCCGCGGAAGTTCCTAAAATTATAGATGAAATACCTATAATTTCGATTGCAATGGCTTTAGCTGAAGGTAAAAGTGAAATATCCGGTGCCTTTGATTTAAGAAAGAAGGAAAGCGATAGAATAAGTGCAATTTGTTTTAATTTAAAAAATATGGGTGTAGATATTATAGAGAAAGAGGATGGCTTTATTTTAAATGGTATAAATGAGCTTAAATCTACGAATATTAAAACTTTTGATGATCACCGAATAGCAATGGCTTTTAGTATTGCTGCACTTTTAGCAAAAGGAGAAAGCACAATAGACAACCCTTCTTGTTGTTCAATTTCTTTTCCAGATTTTTATGATAGACTTTTCAGGTTATGCACGTAAAGGGCTTTATTTTTTTATTTTTAGGTTATTGAATTTCTCAAGGAGGAAAGCCTTTGCGTCTTCTTCGTCTTTAACTTCTCCTCTAATCATAGCTCCTTTGAGCATTTTTAAGGCTATACCTACAGCTGGACCTGGTTCTAGGTTTAGCAGATTCATTATTTCTTTTCCGTTCAATGGAAGCCTTTTTGGAGGTTCATAATATAAAGCTGTTTTAATTATTTTTTTGTATAGTCTGTATCGCTCTAATATGTAAGATAAAGTAATTTTTTGGCCTCTACTTGATAATCTATCTGCTAGGCTAAGAAGAGTGATATTAACGGTATAAGGATAAGTTTTGCTCAAGAATTTTAATATATGTGCTTCAGGATTTTCTATAGGTATGAAAATTGGTTGCATATGATTCTTAACAAGGTGTTTTAGTTCCTTTATTTCTGATTTTGAAAGTCTCATTCTTCTTGCAATTTTTTCAACAATTATTGCTCCTTCATGATCGTGATTTAGATAACTTATCTTATTTGAGTCAAATTTCATAGTTATTGGTTTTCCAACGTCATGTAAAAGAGTAGCCAATTTCAACAGCTGTATATTTTTCCTTCCTCCACCAATTATATGATTTAGATAGAAGGTAAGTTTTTCTGAAATGTCTTGCCAAATAGGTGATTTTAAAAGCAAAATTCTTTCAAGGCATCTTAAGGCTTCAAAGGAGTGGTCAAGTCCGTTTAAGTGATGAAATCTTTGAGGTTCTGCACCTACTCTTTCTAGCAATGTCAATTCTGGAAAAATTACTTTTAAAATTCCTACTTTATATAGATTATAAAGAACGTTGCTTGAGTTTTTTAAGTTTAATATCTTAAAAATTTCATCTCGTACCCTTTCTGACGGAACCTGAGAAATTAAAGGTGCTTGTTCCATAATTAAAATACTTGTTCTTTCATCCAACTGGAAATTCATTTCGGCTACAAATCTATAAGCTCTAATTAATCTGACAGGATCTTTAATAAAAGCAAGGTCACTAGTTAATCTAATTTTTTTATTGATTAAATCTCTGATTCCTTCGGCAGAATCAAAGAGAGCTCCGTCACTCATTCTGATGGCCATCGAGTTTATTGTGAAATCCCTTTCTAAGAGATCTTCTTGTAAATTGCTTCCCTTTGGTTCAGAAATATCTATTTGTAAACCCTCTTTTATTATACGAATAGTTTTGGCAGTGTAATTAGCACCTTTTAGAAAAAAGAACTTGCCACCTAAATTGTTTACTAATAACTTTGCTACATCCGCTACCGAGCCCTCAGAGACAAGGAAATCATAATCGCTTATTTCTCTGCCGACTAGTAGGTCCCTAACTGCTCCTCCTACCAAAAAAACATCCTCAAACGCATTTTCATCTAAAAGGATGTGAATTTTGTTGAGCAAATCATTTTTTTCTATTAATTCTTTTAAAGAAGTTATTTTTGCTCCCCCTCTTTTATCAAAATTATTTTAAGATCAATCAATAGGTTAATTATAAATCATCATGATGAAAAAATCAATTTTTCTCTTTGTCTGCCTTTTCCCAATTTTCTAGTTTAAGTTTTACAAAATCTAGTATGTTTTTTTGCTCCTCTTTTGATAAAACTTTTAAGGCATAAAACATCATGCTAAATTCTGGCTCTTCGGAAAACTTCTTTGTTAGGTCTTCAGTAATATAACCTGCTCTTAAATATAACTCCAACTCATCTAATCCGAGTACAGCAGCTATATTTTTTAAAACCTTCGGAGATGGAGGAGGCATTTTGCCTGATTCAAGCTTATTGACATAACCAGGATCTATACCCGATAACAAAGCAAGCCTTCTTTGATTTATACCCTTTTTTATTCTTGCTTCTTTTAAAAATTTACCGAATTCATTTTCCAAATTCGTTCACCTCTTAGTTTTAATAAAAACCACTCAAACCTGCTTCTAAGTTGTACACTTCTTCAAATCCTTTGCTTTTAAGCATAATTGATGCCTGGTATGATCTTGAACCAGTTCCGCAAAATATAATAATTTTTTTATTTTTAATATATTCTAAATCAGAACTATATAAAAAATCAATAGGAATATTGATAGCATTCTTGAAGGGCGAAGGAACTCTTTTAAATTCATCTTTCGATCTTACGTCCAATAATACTATGTCCTCGCTTTCTTTGTTTCTTTCTAAAATTTCTTTTACTTCTTCAAAGGAAATGGCTTTGTACATCTTGTTCTTTTTATTTTCATATATTTGAAAGCCTTGAACTAGGATGTCTACGGAATTTGAAAAAGGTGGTGAATAAGATAAATCTAGAGTTAGTGCTTTATAGTATGGAATTTTATTCTGAATTATTGTTGCAGCAACATCAATTGTTTTGTCAACACTAGCCTTGTTGCCAATACATTGAGCGCCAATTAAATTATCAGTTTTTTTGTCGAAAATCAACTTAATATTCATTTTATTACTTCCAGGCATATAATGTGGCTTGTCAAAGCCAGAGTAATATATCGTTTCAAAGTCTATACCCGATTCCTTGGCCTCTCTTTCACTTAAGCCAGTCCTTGCAACGTTTATTTCCAATATTTTAACAATAGCAGTGCCAATTGCTCCCTCAAAGGCTTGAGAGTTGTTTTGCATTATATTGTTAGCTACAAGCCTGCCCAATCTATTAGCATAAGTCGCCATGGGGGAGTAGAAAGTTTTATTTGTAATTAAATTTTTTATTTCAATACAATCTCCAACTGCATAAATATCTGGATTTGAAGTTTGTAAAAACTCATTTGTAATTATTGATCCTCTTGGAGACAACTTAAGCCCAGCTCTTTTTGCTATTTCGGTATTTGGTTTTACGCCAGAACATATCAAAAACATATCTGCTTCTACTTCTCTTTTGTTAGAAACAGCTTTGATTGTTTTGTTGTTTTCTGAGATAAATTTTATTATTTTTTCGCTTGTATATACTTCCATTCCATTATTAAACATCTGTTTTTTTAAATATAACCCTATCTCTTTATCAATAAGCGCAGCAAGTGGCCAATCAAAAATTTCAAAAATTGAAACGTCTATATTTAAGTTAAATAAGGATGACGCAATTTCACAACCTATTAAACCTGCGCCTAAAATACAGACTTTATTAACCTCATTTTTATCTAAATATGATTTGACTTTTATAGAATCTGTGGGATCTTTTAAGGTAAATACATTTTCATCTTCAATTGAAAGTCCTTCTATAGGGGGAATAATAGCTTTTGAACCAGTAGCTATTACTAATTTATCGTATTGAAATCTGGTTTCTTTGTTATCTAACATGTTTAAGGTTGAGATAGTTTTTGAATCAGGATTAATTTCAGTAACTAAATAATTTAGCAATAAATCTATATTTCCATAATTTTTAAAATAATTTTCGTTTCTTAACGATTCAAATGACGTTTTTCGTAAATCGTCGAAGTCTTTGACTAAACCTTCTAAGTAAAATGGCATTCCGCATGCTGCAAAGGATGGATATGAACTTTTATCTATGACCAGGATCTTTTGTTTGAAGTCTAATCTCCTTAATCTCATTGCGGTTTTAAGACCCGCTGGTCCTGCTCCGATTATAATTACGTTAAACTTGTCCAAGATTGTGCCTCCTAATCTCAATTTTACATATTAGTTTAAATATTCTATTACAATTTTTTAATTCTATTACAATTTTTTTAATTTTGCAAATTATTTTCTTTCCTTAAGCAAATTATAATTTATAATATATTTTATGTCCTTTAAATTTGATACAAATGATCTAGATTATAAGGAAATTTTAAAAAAAATTGGTAAACATGCTTTTTTACCTTATATTAGGGATAAGATTTTAGCTATTGCACCGCTTGAAAGTCAAGAAATAAAAGTAAGACAAGCGTATATCGCTGATGCAATTGAAATCTTGTGGAAATATTGTGATCCTAGAGAAAAATTGTCTGAAGTTGCTATTGAGTCTCTTATTAATTACAAAAATCACTATTCTTTTTCTTTTAGGAATTATTTTGGTTTTTTGCAATTTTTAAAGGCAGTTAAGGTTTCTAAGGAGTTTTTTTTGAAAACAGGACTTGATTATAACTTCTTTTATAAATACTCTTTAGAATTAAACTTTCCAAAAAACCTCTTTAATATTCTTGAAGGTGTTTTTGATGATGAGGGCAACATAAAAGATAATGCGAGCGAAAAGCTATATGAAATAAGAAGAAGCATAAAGAAACTTGAAATAGAACTCAGTAACTTATTGGATAATTATGTTAAGGGAGAGAATAGAAAATATTTTCAAGAAAGTATTGTTCTTGAAAGAAATGGATTTTATTTGCTTCCTGTAAAAATTGAATATTTAGATAAAATTCCAGGTACGATTAGAGATACCTCAGCTTCAGGACTAACAGCTTATGTTGAACCGAATATTTCTGCACAAATAGTTAGTAAAATTAGGCTGAAAAAAGAAGAAGAAATGAATGAATTAAAACAGATATTAAAAAATTTAGATAAAAATTTCTATAATAATAAGGAAGTAATTCAAGAAAGTATTAATTATTATGAAACTGTGGATTTTTTGTTCTCTATAGGCAATTATTCAAAAGAAAATAATTGTATAAGACCTGAATTTGTTGATGAATTGATACTAGATTTTAAAAATGCAAAGCACCCACTTTTGAATAATGCTGTAGGACAAGACTTTTTCTTTAGTAAAAATTCAAGAGGTTTTATATTAACAGGAGCAAACGGTGGTGGTAAATCTGTTGCGCTAAAGAATTTACAGTTAAACGTGTTTTTGGCTTTTTGTGGTCTTTTTGTTCATGCAAGTGACGCTAAAATTGGTGCTTTTAAAGGTTTGTATTCAGATTTGTGTGATATTCAAGATTTAAATTTGGGATTAAGCTCCTTTACTTATCATGTAAACAGGTTAAAGTCTTTTTTAAAGAACGATCTAGCAGATTCAATAATTTTAATAGATGAATTGGGAAGCGGAACAGATCCCAAAGAAGGTTTTGCCCTGGCAAAATCAATTATTAAATATTTTTTGAAGAAGGGTGCTTTTGTTGGTATTACTACACATATTTCTGAGTTAAAATTAACTAATATCAATGGATTTAAAATAACTTTGGGAGCGATGGAATATGACAAAAATTCAAATCTCCCTACTTATAGACTTTTATGGAATTCAGTTGGGAATAGTCACGCTTTAGATGTTGCGAAACAGATGGGTTTACCTTCTGAAATTATTAATGATGCAATGGAATATCTTCTTAACGATAAGGTTTACAATGAAATGGTGAAATTACAAGAACTTACCGACTTTTATAATAAAAAGATTGAAGAGTTAAAGATTAAGGAAATAAAATTATTAGAGGAAAGAAATGCTTTAAAAAATGAATTTATTCAACTTAAAAGTAATTTGAAAAACCAATATGAAGAAAAGATTTCTCAGCTAGAGAAAATGATATTATCTGCAGACTTGATTGTTAAAGATCTAAAGAAAAGTTTAAACCAATCAAAAAGAGAATCTATATTAGAGAGTATAAAGAGGTGGGAAGACCTAAAGACCTTAATTAAGGAGAAGATATCTAAGAAAGAAGAAAATCTTAAAGATCATATTAAGATAAATATTGGCGATTATGTTAGTATATCAACAATGAATATCTCTGGTAGGGTTATAAAAAAACAAGGCAATAGAAGTTTAGTTCAGACAGGACAATCTAAAGTCTGGGTTGAAGATTCTGTATTAGTCCCTGACGAAGAAAAGAGTGATATGAAGATGATAAGGGATCGCTCAAATACATATAAAATTTTAAGCGATCTTAAAGGTAAAGGCCCTAATTTTGAAATAAGCGTAAGAGGCTTGAGGGCAGAAGAGGCAATACAAAAGGTTGAAAAATTCATTGATAAGTCTTTAGTATCTAATGTGCCTTATGTGAGAATCGTTCACGGTAAAGGTGAGGGTATCTTAAGGAAAATTATTCATGAAATATTAGAAAAGCACCCGCAAGTAGAAAGTTTTAGCTTGGCTGATCCTAATGAAGGAGGTGCTGGAGTAACAATTGTATATTTTAAATAGATCTTTTTTGAAAGATTTTTTTGTTATTTCTTTGTTTTTATTTTTTGTTGCTATATTTTCTGGAACTGCTTGTGCGCAAGATCTAATTTTTACTCCTTCTCCATGGCAGCTAGCAAAACTTCCTTTAAATAGCAGCCTTAATTTAGACTTTTCTTCGGGTGAATTTATTCCAGGACAGCAAAATTCGATTCAAAGAGTGTCAATTATAGTATTGAGCAATGATAACCCTTTTTGGGATTCCGATAAGGCATCTGTCTACTTGACTGAAGAAGAGAGGGAGAAATACTATTCTCCTATTCCGGGCAGTTTTTTTGGTCCTCCTCAGTCGAGATGGTTTTTTATTACATTTTCTAGATTAGCCTCCTTTTCTAGTTGTACAATAAAGGTAATTTTGAAAGGTGCGATTGTGCCAACTGCTAATTTGTATTTTTATACCAGCAATGGAATTTACAAAAACACTAAAATAGGATTTGGATATTATGATACAGTTAGTTATACTTTCAATTTAGGGCAGCCTGGAGATAGTGTTACATTAGTAATATTAAATTCACCATCCGATTCTGGCCCCAATATGGTATCTAATTGGAGAAGTTTAGACTATAAAATAGAGGTTTCAGGGAACCCTTAGTGTTTACAATATTCATTCTAGTAACTATAATACATAGGAATTTTAGTACAGGAGTAGGAGGGTCATATGAAGGAAATAATTAATTTGACTCAAGAGGGCTACGATAAATTAAAAAATGAGCTTGAATATCTTAGAGATATTAAACTAAAAGAAATATCCGAAAGAATTCAAGAAGCAAAAGATTTTGCAGAGGACTTTGGCAATCTTGAATATGAAGAGGCAAAAAATGAACAGGCTATGGTTCTTGCAAGGATCAATGAGCTAGAAGCTCAACTTTCAAATGCAAAGATAATAGATAAAGACAAGATAGAACTATCAAGAGTAGGTATTGGGTGTAAAGTTGTTGTAAAGGATCTTAACAAAAAAACAATAAAGGAATATACTATTTTAGAACCTATTGAGGCGGATCCTATAAATGGAAAAATATCATTTCAGTCTCCTGTTGGTAAGGCTTTGTATGGGAAACAGGTTGGAGATGAAGTAAACGTTCATACGCCAGGAGGTCAGACTTTAAGATTAAAGGTGATAAGCATTGAAAGAGCATGAAGAAGAGCCTTTTTTAAGTGATAAAGCTTTAGAAGATGAATATTATAAGCAAAGGCTTTTGAAAGTAAATGCCCTAAGGGAAATGAAGGTTGATCCATATCCTGTTAAGTCAAATTTCGTTGATTATATTTCTAATATAAAACGTAATTTTGAAGATAACAAGATAACCGATAAAGAGGATATAGTCGTAGTAGGTCGTCTTTTTTCTAAGAGACTTCATGGGAAAATGAGTTTTGCAGATATAATTGATTTTACTGGAAAAATTCAGATACAACTAAAGAAAGATATTTTAGGTGAGCAATATGATTTTTTCAAAAATTATATTGATATTGGAGATTTTATTCAAGTTTCTGGGAACATCTTTAGAACTAAAACAGGTGAAATTACAGTTCTAGTTAAAGAGTTAAAGATATTATCGAAGGCGTTAAGATCGCTACCTGAAAAATGGCACGGTTTAAAAAATGTAGAACTCAGATATAGGTTTAGGTATTTAGATCTTATATCAAATCAAAAAACAAGAGATATATTTGTTAAGAGGAGTAAAATAATAAGTTTTATTAGAAAGTTTTTTGAAAGTAAAGGGTTTTTAGAAGTTGAAACACCTATGTTACATTTGATCCCAGGTGGAGCTTCTGCAAAACCATTTGTAACTTATCATAATGTTTTGGAAAAAAGTTTATTTTTAAGAATTGCACCAGAGTTGTATTTAAAAAGACTTTTAATTGGTAACTTTCATAAAATTTTTGAAATAAACAGGTCTTTTAGAAACGAAGGAGTTTCAGTAAAACACAATCCAGAATTCACAATGCTTGAAGCTTATCAAGCTTATTCTGACTTAGACGGTATGATGCTTCTTACAGAAGAGCTTTTAGTTTACCTTTGTGAGAATGTTTTAGGAACTACCGATGTGGTTTATCAAGGAAAGACGTATAGTTTTAAGCCTCCTTTAAGAAGAATTGATTTTGATGAATCTATAAAGGAATACGTTGGCCTAACTGACGAACAACTCAAAAACAAAGCTTTTTTGCAGTCTTTTGTAAAGGATTTAGGATGTCAGTTTAGCAGTGAGTGGGGAATTGGAAGATTAAAGCTTGAAATATTTGAGCATCTTGTAGAAAAAAAGATTGAAGAGCCTACCTTTGTATTTGGTTATCCTGCAGAAGTTTCACCATTGGCAAAAAGAGATCCTTCAAATCCTGAAAAGGCACATAGATTTGAACTAATTGTGGCTGGTAGGGAGATAGGGAATGCACATAGCGAATTAAATGATCCTGTTTATCAGAGAAATATGTTTTTAGAACAAGCAAAGCTTAAAGAAAGTGGCGATGAAGAGGCTCAGATGATGGATGACGATTTTATTTTTGCACTTGAACACGGAATGCCACCAGCCGGTGGATTAGGTTTAGGGATTGATAGAATAGTTATGCTCCTGACTGATTCTCCTTCGATAAGAGATGTTATATTCTTTCCTCATTTAAAGCCAAATTAAATTATGGAAGGTGAATTTATTTGGGACTAAATGAAACTATTGATGATTTAAGATGTCTTATTGACATTTTGCCCGATGATTTTAAATGTTGTGTATTAGAACTTAAAGATCTTAATGATATTGTTGAAATTGTCTTAGATCTTGGCAGATATCCTGAAGTTAGATTTCCTGACGATGTGTTTGAAGTAAATACCAGGCAGGTAACAAGAGAAGATCTACAGAATGTTACGAAAAAAGTTGGCGCTTTTTCGGGCGATAACAGGGCTGGAATAGAAAGAACATTACACAGAATTTCTTGTATAAGAAATAGATCTGGCGAAATTGTCGGTTTAACTCTTAGAGTTGGCAGAGCTGTTTTTGGCACTATTGATATAATAAAGGATATAGTTGAAAGTAAAGAGAACATCCTTTTAATGGGTCCTCCTGGCATAGGAAAGACTACTAAATTGAGAGAGATTGCTAGAGTTTTATCTGTAGACATGAAAAGAAGAGTTATTGTAATAGACACTTCTAACGAAATAGGCGGGGATGGTGATATCCCTCACCCTGCAATAGGAAAATCAAGGAGGATGCAAGTTCCTACTCCTGAAAAACAACATGCTGTTATGATTGAAGCTGTGGAAAACCATATGCCACAAGTTATAATCGTTGATGAGATTGGGACAGAATTGGAAGCTCAAGCAGCAAGAACTATTGCAGAAAGAGGGGTTCAACTTATTGCAACTGCCCATGGTAATAGTTTAGTAAATCTAATTATGAACCCAACCCTGAGCGATCTTGTGGGAGGTGTTCAAGTTGTTACTTTGTCAGATGAAGAAGCTAAGAGAAGAAGAACTCAAAAAACAATTCAAGAAAGAAAAACCCAACCAACTTTTAATGTAGTTATAGAACTTTTAGACAGAGAAAAGATGGTTATACACAAAAACGTAGATAAAGTTGTTGATCAGTTGCTAAGGGGAGAACAAATAAGGCCAGAAGTACGCTCAAAATCTAGTGACGGTAAAGTAATAATTGAAGAGCAACGTATGGAACTAAAAAAAGAAAGGCTTCCTAATAGAGATTCTTATGGCAACTTTGAAACAAAAAAGAATCTTGATGTAAATGTTTCTAAAGAATTTTTAAATATCTTTTCTTTTGGTGTAAGTAAAGATATTTTGGAAAGGGTTTCAAATGAGTTAAGGATTTCAATAAATATAGTTAAAGATCTAGACATTGCGGATGTTGTTATAACATTAAAGGGTTTTTTGAAGGCAAGAGGCAAGTTTTTTGATGAGGTTGAAGAAAAAAATCTTCCGATATATGTTATGAGAAGTAACACTATAACACAAGCAAGAAAGATTTTGTCTGAAATTGCTCAGCTTAGATCTGTTAATTTTGAAGATATAGATTTTGAGAAATTTGAAGCCTTAAGGGAAGCAGAAGAAGCTATCCAAAAAGTTTTAAGAGATAAAGTTTCAGTCGAGCTTAGTCCGAGAAATGCCTATTTTAGAAGGTTACAGCATCAATTGGCTGAAAAATACAATTTGTTCTCTGAAAGTTTGGATGAAGAACCTAGAAGAAGAGTGAAGATATTTGCAAAATAAAAAGAAGGGTCTTTTTATTACTTTCGAAGGAATTGAAAAAAGTGGTAAAACAACTCAATCAAGATTGCTTTACGATAAATTAATAGCCTTAGGGAAGGATGCAATTTATTTAAAGGATCCTGGGATCACTGAGCTTGGAGAACATATCAGAAAAGCATTGTTATTTGGAAAAAATATTTCTATCGAAGCTGAGGTATTTTTATTTGCCGCTTGTAGGGCTCAATTAGTTAACGAGTACATTTTTCCAGCATTGAAAGAGGACAAAATTGTTATTTGTGATAGATTTTCTGATTCAACCTTTGCTTATCAAGGGTATGGAAGAAGTGTTAATCTTTCATTTTTAAAAAAGATTGACGAGTTTGCAACAAAAGGGATTAAACCTGATTTGACTTTTCTCTTTGACTTTTCCTTTTTGGAAGCAAGCGAGAGGTTTTCGGAGGATAAAGATAGGATGGAAAACGAGAATATAAATTTTCACAATAGGGTAAGAGCAGGCTATCTTTATCTTGCATCTATGGAACCCAATAGATTTTTTTTATTGTATCCAAAATTTGATAAAGATAAACTTCATAAAATTGTTTTACAAAAGGTCTTAGAGAGAAATATTTAATAAAATGTTTGAAAAAAGATTTGAATTTTTTGATAGGTTGTTTGAAAATATTGAAGAACTAAATATAAAGTCATTTATGATATGGGGTCCAAAAGGATGTTTGAAAAAACAAATAGTAAAAAGACTTTTAGAAAGGATTTATGGTTATAAGTTTGACTCTCTATACCAGAACAAACCAAACTTTTTCTCATTTGTTTTTGGTAAACAAGTTCAAAATGAGCAATTATCTGATAGAAGTTTTTTGAGGGAGCTTTTAAACGACATCTTGTGGCAGAAGAGGATTAACGATGAAATTGTTACTGTATATGTTGAATTTGGGAATGATCCTCAAAGAATGAGAGATGTTGTTGAAGTTCCTGATTTCTTTTTAAAAATAGTAGAGGAGCCACCAGCTAATACATATTTTATATTTTTATCTGATTTCCAGTTGATGTCTACTTTGAAATCAAGATGTATTGAAATTTATGTTCCTTTATTTTCAGACAAAGAAAGTACAAAACTACTTATTGATATGAATAAATTTTTTCAAGATAACAAAGAATTTGGCGATCTCATTTATGGATGTCCTGGCTTGCTAGATGGCAAAGACGAAGTAATATTGGAAAATATGAGAGAAAGATTTCAGTTAATGGTAAATTTTATTAAATCTGAAAGATCTAATAAACAAAATTATTCGTTCGATGATGTCTATAAAGATCCAGAACCTTATCTTTCCCTGTTTTTTTTTAAATCTCAACTGTTAAAACTATTTAAAAATAGAGAGATAACTGCTGACAAATATCTTGAAGCTTTAGGTAAAATAAAGTTAGCGAACGAATTTTATTTAAACAGAGTTAATCCTTCATCAATATTTTTAATTACAAATTTCTTGTTAGATTCAAAGGAGCTAGAATGAACTATTATTTTGTAAAGGTTTTGCCATTAAGAAGATTTGGATATTTTTCGTCTGAGGAAATTTTTTCAAAGGGCGATTGCGTTGTTGTTGAAGGTAATTTCGGAATAGAAATGGGAATTATTGATTCGATTGTAGATGGAATACCTGATAATATTGAAAAGGTTAAAAAGATTATTAAACTAGCAAGCAAAGAAGATATTAGTGGAATTCAAGAAAGAGAAGAAAAAGCGAAAGAAATTCTTTTACTCTCGAAAGAACTGGCTAGAGAACTAAATCTTGAAATGAAATTTCTCAAAGCTGTGTATAACTCAGATGGTTCTAAAATTACAATTTACTTTACAGCTGATGGGCGAATTGACTTTAGAGAATTAATTAAAGAGATCACAAAAAGAGTAAAAAAAACTAGGGTTGAATTATTTCAAGTTGGCTCAAGAGATGCTGTAAAGTTATTGGGTGCAATAGGAAGCTGCGGAAGAGAGGTTTGTTGTGCCACATTTTTAGATGAAATTGACACAATATCAGTGAAAATGGTTAAGGATCAGGGTTTGCAATTGAACCCTACAAAGATATCAGGCGTATGTGGAAGACTTTTATGCTGTATGTCATATGAGTATCCATTTTATAGCTGCTGCAAATCTTTGTTTCCAAACATAGATGATTTAGTTAGAACTTCAAGGGGTATAGGAAGGGTTATTGAAAATAGATATCTGAAAAACTCATTTGTTATAATGTATGAGGATGGATTAAAGGAAGAAATTTCTATAGATCAGTGGCACAGAGAAAATGGTGATGAAACGGCGTAGTTTTTTGGTGCTTTTTTTTACATTAACTTCTTCTATGATCTTGCCTAAAAGTGCTAGTGCATCTTTAATTTCTACACAAGAAGAGATAAAAATAGGTCGAGACGCCTCTAAAAGTTTTGAAAAGAAATATGGATTGTATTATGATCAGTATTGGAACGAAAAGGTTTCAAGTATCGGTGCAAGATTGGTGTCAGTTTGCGATAGAAAAGATTTACCTTATAGCTTTAAGATCGTTAACATAAATCAGATCAACGCTGTCTCATTTCCGGGGGGATTCATTTATGTATACAAGGGATTGTTAAATTTTGTTAAGTCGGATGATGAGCTTGCATGTGTCTTGGGACACGAAATTGGTCATGTATGTAGAAGACATGTTGTAAAAAATATTGAAAGGGAATTCTATGCAAATTTATTGCTACAGCTCTTTTTAGCAAGAAGTTCAACTTTAATTCAATATGCGGCTGGAATAACAGAGAATCTAGTGATGTTAGGTTATAGCCGTGAGGAAGAATACGAAGCAGATCACTATGGTACAATCTATGCTTATAGGGCTGGTTATAATCCCTGTGCAATGATCACCTTTATGGAAAGGCTCAAAACTGTAGACAAGGAAAATTTTGGTAAAGCATATGAAATATTTTCTGATCATCCTTCTACAGACAACAGAATAAAACGTCTTCAGGAGTTAGACCAAGAATTAGGGGTTCAATGTAACGTAACTTAATAAATTATTGTTTATAAGGAGGAAAAGGGACAATGGACAAAAGACTAATGGACGTATATGTTTCTGATATTGCTCACCATATGAAAGACTTTTACCAAGATCTAACTTTTTATAAAGATGGCAAAGTAGACATGCTTGATATAGAAAATATAATCTTTCTTGGAATAGGTGGTTCTGCCATATCACCTAAAATATTTACTGAAATTATGAACGTTAATAAAAAAGTCTATTTCTTTTCTATTTTGAATGGAAGTGAAAATTTGCCAGATCCTGCTAAGAGCTTTGTTTTTGCTTTTAGTTATTCTGGTAATACTGTTGAAACATTAAAGAGTGTTGAGATGATATCCAAAAATGGTTTTAAAGGCGTGGGCATCTCATCTGGGGGGAAAATGATTGAGTTGTGTGAAAATCTAAATTGGCAACACATTAGTGTGCCTTCTGGTAGAGCACCAAGAGCTGCCATGCCTTTTACCCTTTCTATTTTATTTAAATATGCGTTAGTAAATAATTGGACTGAATATGATGAAAGCGATATTTGGGGCGAAATAGTTAGGCGTTCGAATATTAAAAATAAATACTTGCCTGAAGTTGATTTTGAAGATAACATTTCAAAAAGAATTGCATTTAAGCTTGCTAATAAGAAAAATATTATACTTTGGGGGGTAGAGTCGATTAGTAAAAACATTGCTTATAGATTTAAATCTCAACTTGAAGAGAATGCAAAACAACTATCTTATTATTCCTTTTTACCAGAGGCTTCGCACAATCAAATTGTTCCAATTTCTCTAGTTGATAATAAAGAGGATTATATTGTTTTGATTTTTAGGATTCCAGAAAGGGAATCGGTTTTATTATCTACTATCATAAGTACCGTAAAGACATTTTTAAATTCTGAGGGGATTGAAGTAATGGACGTATTTGGTTTTGGGGAAAATCATGTTTTGGCAGGGCTTGACCTTATATATGCAACTGATTTTGCTAGTTATTACCTTGCATTGCTTAAAGGGATTGAACCTGAGCCAATTGAACCAATTGGCAGGATGAAAGTTATTTTGAACGATAATCTTCGCAAAGTTCTCTGATAGGACATACTTGGCAATCTTGTTTTCTTGATCCACAAATATTTCTACCTAATTCGATTAAATATAAATGAAGAGCTTTTAGTTTCTCTCGATCTTTAATAGAGTTTTCTATTTCCAACTGAATGTTTTTTTTGCTTATTTTTTTATTTCTAATCTTCTGAACAATTCTAGAAATATGGGTGTCAACAGGAAAGGAACTCTTTTTTAAACCAAATAATATTGCACAGGAAATAGTCTTTAAACCTATTCCGTCAATGGCAAGAAATGTATTGATAATTTCAGAAACTTCTAATTTTCTGATTCTTTTTTCTGCTTCTAAGTATTCTTGATTTAAAAAAAATTTTTTACCAAGAGCAAATAATGTTTTGGTTTTTTGATTGGTAAGTCCAGCGATCTTAATAGATTCTTTGACTTTGGTGTAGTATTTATCATTTGATAGGTTTTTCAAATCATAATTTATGATTTTTATAAGATTGTTGTAAGCTTGTATGGAGTTTTTATCAGTAGTGTTTTGCGAAAGTACTGCTTTGATTAGTTCGTGGAAGAAGTCTTCATCTATCCTATTAATATTGCCAAAATAATCTTTTAATTTATTCAATATTTTTTCATAATAATTTTTATTCATTTTCGCTCCATTAATTTTTTTCTTAAAAATATGATACAATATTAAATGCTTGAATTAATGTTGGAGGGGTGTCCGAGCGGTTTAAGGAGCCGGTCTTGAAAATCGGTGTCCCCTTTATTGGGGCCGTGGGTTCGAATCCCACCCCCTCCGCCATTTATTTAAAACGCAAAGATGAAGAATTAAATAATCTAAAAAGTCAGCTTGAGTTTGTTTTGGTTAAATAAAAGGTTGACTTTATAAAATTTTATATTTATACTAATTAAAAGTGCCGAGGTGGCGGAATGGCAGACGCGCTAGTTTGAGGGGCTAGTGAACGCATAGTTCGTCAGGGTTCAAGTCCCTGTCTCGGCACCAAAGGCTTACCTGCAATGTGCTGTTGGGTGGGTTCTTAAAAGGGAGGTGAACTTTGCTCTAGGTTTTGTTTTTGTAATTAGAGGAGATAGAAAAGGTTAGATGAGATTAATTTAAATTTATGAAAAAGGTCTTAGGAGGTTATTTATTTATGTTTTTGGGTAAAGTAAAGTGGTTTAACAACGAAAAGGGTTATGGATTTATTTCAAAGGATGACGGGAGTGGCGACGTCTTTGTGCACTATAGTGCAATCCAGGGTAAAGGATTTAGAACCCTAGAGCAAGGTCAAGCTGTCCAATTTGAAATTGTAGATGGCCCAAAGGGACCACAGGCATCAAACGTTACTAAGGTATCATAAATAAGATATTATTATCTTTAAAATAATAATTTTTTAGTATTTGAACATTTCAAAAGCCCCCGGGGAGGGGCTTTTGTTTTCTTAGTTTAATAAGTGGTAGGATATATAAGAATAATTGTGAAGTGGTTTTACAATTATAACTATTATAAAGTTTAATCTCAAAGGAGGATAAATATGCAAATAATCGTGAAAGATAAAGGTGTAAATTTATCGGAAGATCTAAAAAATTATACTTCCAACAAATTTTCAAAATTAGAGAAATTCTTTAAAAAAATAATTGAAGTTCAAGTTGTCCTATCTAAAAGCTGCGCTAAAAAAACTAAACAAATCTTTTCGGCTGAGGTTACTATCTTTGCAGCAGGTTCCACGATTAGGGCTCAGGAAAGTTCAGAGGATTTGAGGACTGCGATTGATTTAGTTTATGATAAACTTGAAAGACAAATTTCAAAATATAAGGAAAAGTTAGTGCAAAGACACAGGAATTTAATAAGCGAGAACTTCTTAGAACAAAAAGGTGATGAAGTAGTTCATGAAAATAATGAAAATAAGATAGTCAGGACAAAAAGATTTCCTTTAAAGCCAATTACTCCAGAAGAGGCTATAATAGATATGGAGCTTTTAGGGCACAACTTTTATGTTTTTATCAACTCTCAAACTATGGATGTTAACGTAGTTTATAAGAGAAACGAAGGTGGATACGGTTTAATTGAACCTGAAAAATAAATATGAGGAATATAAATGTTTAAAAAGCTTCTAAGTAAAATTTTAGGCTCAAATAGGGAAAACGAACTAAAAAAATACTACGAAATTGTTGCCGCAATTAATAACAAAGAAGAAGAGATAAAGAAGTTAACAAGGGAAGACTTTTTACAAATAACCAACAACTACAGAAACTTCTTAAAGGATTATAAAGAAAAAGAATTTCCAAGTGAGATTCTTATTAACGCCTTTGCAATGGTAAGAGAGGCCTCTTTGAGGACATTAGGCCTCAGGCACTTTGATGTTCAACTTATCGGCGGACTTGTGCTCAATGATGGCAAAATTGCAGAAATGGCTACTGGCGAAGGCAAAACTCTTGCTGCAACTACGGCTGCTTACCTTAATGCGCTAAGTGGTAAAGGTGTACATATTGTTACTGTAAACGACTATCTTGCAAAAAGAGACGCCGAATGGATGAGACCTGTTTACGAGTATCTTGGCGTTTCTGTAGGATATTTACAGAACAATTTTAATAATGAAGAGAGAAAAGCAGCGTACAATTGCGATATTACATATGGTGTGAATCATGAATTTGGTTTTGATTATTTAAGAGATAATATGGCTTTATCTATAGCAGAGCAGGTCCAGAGAGGCTTGAATTACGCAATTGTAGACGAAGTTGACAGTATTTTAATTGATGAGGCTAGAACTCCTTTGATTATCTCTGGAAGAGCTGCCCAAAAAACAGAATTATACAATAGGCTTAACCCAATAGCACTTAGATTAAAACCTGAAGAAGATTTTACACCCGATGAAAAGACTAAAACGCTTTCCTTGACTGAAGTTGGAGTTGCTAAGGCAGAGAAATTACTAGGTATTGAGAACCTTTATGACGTTAAATATATTGATGTCCTTCATGTTCTTATCCAATTGTTAAGAGCTCATCACCTTTTTAGAAAAGAAAAAGATTATGTAGTTAAGGATGGCGAGGTAATTATCGTAGATGAATTTACAGGAAGATTAATGCATGGGAGAAGATATTCTGATGGTTTGCACCAAGCAATTGAAGCGAAGGAGCATGTGAGAGTCAGAGAAGAAACGCAAACTATAGCAACGATTACTATTCAAAATTATTTTAGATCTTATGCTAAATTGGCAGGTATGACGGGTACTGCAAAAACTGATGAAGCTGAATTTATAAAAATTTATAACTTAATGGTAGTAGAAATACCCACAAATAAACCTGTAATAAGAGTTGATTTTCCTGATGTAATATACAAAAACGAAGAAGCCAAATTTAGAGCTGTAATAAGGGAAATTCAGGAATGCTTCGAAAGAGGTCAACCAGTTTTAGTTGGGACCGTATCTATTGAGAAATCAGAAAAGCTTAGTTTACTTTTAAAGAAAAAAGGGATCCCTCATCATGTTTTAAATGCAAAATATCATGAAAAAGAGGCAGAAATAATTTCTCATGCTGGTGAGAAGAAGTCGGTAACTATTGCTACCAATATGGCTGGTAGAGGAGTGGATATTGTAATTGACGATGAGGTGAAACAACTTGGTGGGCTTCACATAATTGGCACTTCAAGGCATGAGAGTAGAAGAATAGATAATCAGTTGAGAGGACGTGCAGGAAGACAGGGAGATCCTGGTTCATCAAGATTTTATCTATCCTTAGACGATGATCTTCTAAGACTATTCGGTTCTGATAGACTTGTAGCCCTGATGAACAAGTTGAATATTGATGAAAATGAACCAATTGAACACAGTTGGGTTACAAAAGCCGTTGAAAACGCACAGAAAAAAGTAGAAGAAAACAATTTTGCAATAAGAAAGCAGCTTATAGAATATGATGACGTTTTGAATAGGCAGCGAGAGTATATCTATTCTGAAAGGCAAAAATTACTAACTCATGAAGATTGTAAGGATATAGTTGTTGGCTGGATCGAAGACCTTGTTGATAGACTGGTGGATGATGCGTGTCCCAAAAAGACAATTAATGAAGAAAATTTATCAGTTCTTAAAGAATCTTTCCAAGAAATTGTAAAGATAGACGAAGAAGTTTTTGATAACTGTAAGGATGTATCAGACTTAAAGGCAAAGCTTAAGTCTTTCTTAAAAGAAAAATACGATATTAGGGAGTCAGAGTTAGGTTCGGAGTTGTTGAGAACATTAGAAAAGTATATATCTCTAAGAGTTATAGATGAAAAGTGGATGGAGTATTTACAGGACAACGATTCTCTTAGAGAGGGAATAGGTCTTAGGGCTTATGGACAAAAAGATCCTCTTGTGGAATATAAAATAGAAGCATCAAAGCTATTTCAGGAAACAGTTACCCTTATTAAAAAAGATACTTTAAAATTTTTATTCAATGTAGTTGTTGAAAAAAGGGAAGATTTGGCTGAAAGGCAACAAAATGTTCAAACTAAAACCAATATAAATGGGGCTAATAATAATCAAAGGAATACTAAAAAGAAAAAAATAGGCAGAAATGACCCATGCCCTTGTGGTAGCGGTAAAAAGTATAAACATTGTTGTGGAAGGAACGAAAAATGATAGAATACGATATTAATTCTTTGAATGAAAGAATTATAAAAATTCGTGACTGTCTTTGACCTGGATAATAAAGCAAAAAAACTAGAAAATATAAGAAATGAATTGGCGAATCCAGAAATTTGGGAAGACGTACAGAGGGCTTCAAATTTAACTCGGCTTGCTGATAGTCTTCAAAAAAGCATTGACGAATGGAATAATCTAAATTCTATTTTTGAAGATTTTTTATTTTGGACAGAATTTCAAGGTGAAGATGTAGAGTCTGAGCTTACAGAAAGCTATAATAATTTGATAAAGATTCTAGAAGAAATGGAATTTAAGGCTCTTTTATCTGACAAATACGATAGCTATGATGCCGTGCTCACGATAAGCGCTGGGGCAGGTGGGGTTGATGCACAAGACTTTGCAGAAATGCTTCTTAGGATGTATATTAGATGGGGTGAAAAGAATAATTATACTGTGGAATTGGTAGATCAAAGCCCAGGTGATGAAGCTGGAATAAGATCAGCTACCGTCTTCTTTAGAGGAAGATATTCTTATGGTTTTTTGAAATCTGAACAAGGCGTTCATAGATTAATTAGACTTTCTCCCTTTGATTTTAATAACAGAAGACATACATCTTTTGTTTTGGTTGAGGTCACACCCTTAATAGAGGATGTAAAAGAGGTAAATATAAATAGCCTAGATTTAAAGATAGAAACCTTTAGGGCTTCTGGTGCCGGTGGTCAGCATGTAAACAAAACTGATTCTGCAGTAAGGATTACTCATTTGCCAACTGGAATTGTTGTTACATGTAGGAATGAAAGAAGTCAATTTCAAAACAAAGAAGCAGCAATGAAGATCCTTATTTCAAAACTAAGCAGTCTCTATGAAGAAAAACAGAGGGATAAGCTAAATGAATTTAAAGGCGATACAGATGCTTCATGGGGAAAACAGATTAGAACTTATGTGTTGCATCCCTATACAATGGTAAAAGATCATAGAACAAATTTAGAAATTGGTGATGTGTACGGAGTTTTGGATGGAAATATTGACGAATTTCAAAAAGCGTATTTATTAAAACAATCAAAAGAGAAGAGTAAGGGTGATTAAATGATAAATAAAAGATTTCTTTTTTATTTGGGAGTATTGATGCTTTTTTCTTCAGCTTTCTTTTCCTTTATTATCTCTTCAATTAGATCTGACGTGGAAATAAAAGCCGATAAACATATATCAATTGTAATTGACTATGAAGGTTTTAGAGACCTCGCCGAGCTAACAAATTATCCCTTTGATAAATTTTTAACTGAACTTAGGGAAGAAGGCGTTACTGCAGTTGCTCTTAAAGAGTCAAATCTTAAATCACTTGTAGAACGTGGAGAAGTTTTTTTAGTTCATCCTGATGAAAAGTCAATTAAAGATGGAATAATATGGGTAGCAGAATTTAGAAGTCCTGATTTAGCAAAAGAAGTATATAGTAAACTAACAAATAAATATCGTGGTCTAATTAAAAAAACCTTTCTAAAAGGCTCTTCTATATATTCTTCTGATGAGGACTTGCCATCTTTGTATTTTGGTTTTCTTGATAGGGAAATAAACTTTTGCAAGAAATTAGGTTTTGACATTGTGTTGAGACCAATTAATGATTTTCGATTTTATGGTAATAAAGAGGATTTTGAAAGATGGGTCAATCAGTATCCGAAAAATGTATGGATGATAATATTTGGAGAAAGAGAAGTATTGGGTTATCCGAAGTTTATTGATGTTTATGCTAAAATCTTAGAGAAAAATGACATACGTTTTGGTTATGTAGAATTTGCCAAGCAAAAGGGCATAGACGAATTGGCTAGGATGATTCCATATCAGGTATTAAGGGTGCATGCAATTACAAATAATGAAATACCTGGGGCTAATGTTATTTATTCTGATAGCAGGTTTGAATCTGGAAAGAAGATAAAATATTCAGATGCTATTCCTAGGTGGGGTCGAGCGATCAAAGAGAGAAATATAAAGGTGTTATACGTTAACCCGTGGGGCGAACCGTTGAAGGGCGATCTCATTAACACAAATCTTGAATACATAAAAAATATTGTTCAAGAAATAAGACTTCAAGGATATGTACCTGGTAAGGCTCTTTGGACTGCACATGACGAGTTTTATTTTAAACCAGTAAGGCTTATTTGGATATTTGGTATATTTTTCTCTCTTGGATGTTTATTATTACTTATGTGTTCTGCAAATTTAAATACAAGAAAGATGCTATTCTTTTTTACTACTCTTGCGCTTGTAAATATTTTGTTATTTATTCTAGGAAAGTTTAATTTTATAGCATGGGAAACGGCACTCTTTAGTTCTACTTTTGCACCAATTTATTTGTATAATAAGGTTAAAAATTCTAATTGGTTGTTATTTTTTCTTAATTTTGCTATTGTTTTTGTCATTTCAATTTTGGGAGCACTGTTAACTAATAATATATATTTATCTGCAACATCTGTTATTGGGATTAATATTTTTCCATTGATAAAGCTACTTTTGATACTGCCTATTGTACTTTTGGGATTAAGAATATTTTTCAGAACTATCAACATAAAGGACTACGTTAATGAAATTATGAAACCGATGAAAAGAGTTGAATTCGTCGCCTTTTTGATATTTTTGATAGTTTTGGCTATTTATGTTTTAAGATCTGGAAATCAAAATCCTATTGGTCTATTTCCTGACGAGGAGCATATAAGGATATTTCTGGAAAAAACTCTTTTTGTAAGGCCAAGGTTTAAAGAATTAATTGGATATTCAATGCTTGTTTTTTCCTTTTATTTGTACAAATTAAATAACGTTAATTTCTTTAAATTTTTCTTCTTGATTTCTTCAGTGGCCTTTATATCGCTAACAGATACTTTTTTACACATTCACATTCCAATATATATCAGTATAATTAGAAGCCTGGAAGGAGTTTTCTTTGGTACACTTATTGGAATTATATCTTGTATAATTGTGAATATTTTAATAAAAGTCTATAAAACGAGGTTTGATACATGATCGTAGCGATTGATGGTCCTGCTGGAGCTGGTAAGAGTACAGTAGCTCGCGAATTAGCCAAAAAGCTTAATTTTAAGTATATAGATACTGGTTCAATGTATAGAGCTATAACTTTTGAGCTGATAAAAAGGAAACTTGAAAATTCTAAAGATCTAGAAATGGTTTTTAAGGAGATAATAAATTCGATTGAGCTTGATTTTATTGATGGCAATGTTGTTTTAAATGGTGATGTATTGACGAAAGAAATAAGAACGCCGCTGGTAGATAAAAATGTTTCTAAGGCAGCTTCTAGTGAAGTTGTCAGGTCTTTTCTTTCTTCTGAACAAAGAAAGTTGGCAATTAATTCGACCAATACAATTTTGGAGGGTCGCGACACTACTACTGTAGTATGTCCAGATGCCCAGGTAAAGATATTTTTAACTGCTTCGCTTGAAGAAAGGGCGAAAAGAAGATACAAAGAACTAATAGAAAAAAATATTAAAGTCAATTTTGAAGATGTATTAAAGCAAATTGAAGAAAGGGACAAGTCTGATTTGACCAGAAAAATTGGTCCCCTTAAAGTAGCTGAAGATGCAATAGTAATTGATTCAACAGAAAAAGACGTACAATGGGTTGTTGATAAAATACTTTCAATTGTAATAAGTAAAAGGAATGGTTAGAATATAATCTGATTAAGATTTGAAAGGAGAAAAGAAGTTTGGATGATTTGCATTTGAGAGAACGTGCAGTAAATATAAGGGAATCTATAATTAAAATGATTACTGCTGCAAAATCGGGACATCCTGGTGGATCGCTTTCTGGTGTGGAAATTTTAGTTTCTCTATTTTTTGGTGGAGTTATGAATTATGATCCAAAAAATCCTCAACTTGAAACAAGAGATAGATTTTTCCTTTCAAAGGGGCATGCTGCACCGCTTTTGTATTCTACTCTTGCAGAGGCAGGTTATTTTGATAAGTCAGGGCTAGTTACTTTAAGGCAGTTAAATAGCCCATTTCAAGGCCATCCAGATATGAGGAAATTGCCTGGGATAGAGGCCTCTACAGGTTCTTTGGGGCAGGGTTTATCAATTTCTGTTGGTTGTGCTCTTGGTTTAAGACTAAAAGGCTTTAATTCCCATGTTTTTACGTTATTGGGAGACGGAGAGTTAGAAGAAGGTCAAATTTGGGAGGCAGCAATGGCAGCGAGCCACTTCAAGCTCGATAATCTTACTGCAATTGTTGATAGAAACAAACTTCAAATAGATGGTTTTACAGAAGAGGTAATGTCTATAGAACCATTAAATGAAAAATGGCTTTCTTTTGGGTGGAATGTAGTAGAGTTAAACGGACATAGCTTTGAAGAGCTGATACCTGCACTTCAAAGGGCAAAAGGAAGAAGTGACAAAAAACCTTTAGTAATTATTGCGCATACTATAAAAGGAAGAGGGGTTTCGTTTATGGAAAATGTGTGCGATTTTCATGGGAAAGCCCCGAGTGAAGAGCAGGCAAAAGTGGCATATTCCGAAATAAGAGAGTGTGATGTACATTGAAAGCTACAAGGGAAGCTTATGGGGAAGCACTATTGGAATTAGGTAGAATTAACAATCAAGTAGTAGCCCTTGATGCCGATCTTTCAAAATCTACTAAAACCTCGCTTTTTGCAAAAGAATTTCCAGAGAGGTTTTTCAATGTTGGAATAGCAGAGCAAAATTTGATTGGTATAGCTGCAGGGCTATCTCTTGCAGGATTTGTCCCATATGCGAGTACATTTGCAATATTCGCAACTGGCAGAGCGTGGGAGCAAATAAGGAATACGGTAGCTTACCCGTCTTTAAACGTTAAAATTTGCGCGTCTCATGCTGGAATTACAGTAGGTGAAGATGGTGCATCTCACCAATCTATAGAGGATATTGCGTTGATGTCGGTGATACCAAACATGACTGTATTGGTTCCAGCTGATCCTATAGAAACAAAATCTATGGTTAATTGGGCTTTTAAGCACAAAGGTCCTGTATATATTAGGTTGGGTAGGATGGGAGTTCCAGATGTATTGCCAAAAGACTATTCTTTTGACACAAAACCATATGTTATCAAAAAGGGAAAAAAGATTGTAATTTTTGCTACGGGAATAATGTTGTGGAAATGTCTTGAGGCAATTGAGCTTTTAAAGAATTATAATATTGAACCCACTTTGGTAAATGTTTCATGTATAAAACCGTTTCCTGAAGATTTGATAGTAAAGATTGCAAAGGAACACGATATAGTCTTTACCGCTGAAGAACACAACGTTATAAATGGACTTGGTTCGATGGTTGCATCTACTCTTTCAAGGAATTATCCTATGAAGATATCCTTTATTGGAATCAATGACAGATTTGGGACTTCTGGTAAGCCAAATGATTTGTTAAGCTATTATGGTTTGGATCCAAATAGTATAAAAGAGAGATTACTATCGTGGGGTGTGTAAAATGAATCCCGCTATAATTTTCAAAAACGTTTCAAAGATTTATCATGGCCAAATTTTTGGCTTAAAGGATGTAAATTTAGAAGTAAATAAGGGGGATTTTGTTTTCGTTACTGGTCACAGTGGGGCTGGTAAAACGACTTTGTTAAAGCTTTTATACAGGGCATTGCTTCCTTCTTCAGGGGAAGTTTATGTTAACAACATGAATTTATTGAAGTTGAAGGAGAAAGACATCCCTTTATTTAGAAGAACTCTTGGCGTAGTTTTTCAAGATGTTAAGCTTTTACCAAGAAAAACTGCAATTGAAAACATCTCACTATGTCTTGAAATGTTGGGCTTATCGGACAGAGAGGTTAAGAAAAGAGCATATAAATCGCTAGAGCTTGTTAGACTAAGTGGAAAGGCAAGAGCCTTTCCACATGAACTTTCAGGAGGAGAGCAGCAAAGGTTAGCCATTGCTAGGGCTATATCTTATTATCCGACCCTTTTAATTGCTGATGAGCCAACGGGGAATATAGATCTTAAGACTTCATGGGAAATAATGTCCATTTTTGAAAACCTGAACAGGATGGGCATGACAATTTTAATAACAACTCACAATCCGATAATTGTAAGTAAGATGAACAAGAGAGTTATTCAATTGAAAAATGGTCAAATAGAGTCTGACAGCCTAGAGCCCACACCAATAAGATATGAGTAAATTCAGAATATATTTAAGAGAGGCGCTCGTATCTTTAAGCAGGGGTGGGGGAATGGCAATAGCTTCTATTATTTCTATATCCTTTACAATGATAATTTTTGGGTTAATTTTAATGCTTTTTTTGTCATTATATCAAGCTTCTATAAAAATAGGAGATCAAGTAGAGCTGCTTGTATTCTTAAAGGACAATGTGTCTGCTCAAGACATAAACGGTTTGGTAGGGACAATTTCCAATATGGAGGGAGTCTCATCTGTAGAATATATCTCAAAGCATGATGCGTGGGAAAAATTTAAAAAGTATTTCCAGAATAAGATCAATATTTCTGATATAAAAAATCCTTTGCCAGACACTATCAAGGTTAGAGTGAAGAGCCCAGAATATATAGCTGGGTTAAGCCAAGTAATCTCGCAATTTCCTCAAGTGGATGAAACAAGATATCCTCAACAACTTTTAAATGCACTTAATGCTTTGGTTCAAAAAATTACTTTTATAGGCTCGCTTTTATTGGTCGGCTTTGCACTTGCATCGCTTGTTGTTATTTCAAGTACTATTAGAGTATCCGTGCTTGCAAGAAGAGATGAACTTGAGATTTTAGAATTGGTTGGTGCTGAACCGAATTTTATTAGAATGCCATATATTCTTGAGGGGAGCATTATAGGGTTGCTTTCATCTCTTTTAGCGATTTTCTTCTTTATTGTTCTGTCTATTTTTTTAAGCTTTTTAATCGTAAACGTTACTCCACCTTGGTCATTTTTTTGGCCACTTAATGCCTCATTATGGATTTTAATGTGTTTTATAATACTTTTAACAGGAACATTTATTGGTTTTATAGGTAGTTTTATTTCTTTAAGAAACGTTGGCAGGTTTTCTGTTAACAAAGATTTTTAATTCTCTTTTTCAATAAACTTTTTTACTTTTTGCATATCTTTCCACGTAAGCCATCTTGGAGAACCGACACTCCTGCTTGCATTTCTTAACAGGTATGAGGGGTGAAACATGGGTATGTAATATCTACCATCCTGAAATATTATTTCTCCTCTAATTTTCGTGATCGAGGAAAAATTTTTTAAAATAGTTTTGCAGGCAATAGCACCTAATAAGATTATTATTTTCGGTTTTAAAATTTGCAACTGGGCATCTAAAAATGATCTGCATGCCTCAATTTCTTCTGGTAAAGGGTTTCTGTTACCAGGGGGTCTACATTTTACAACGTTTGTGATGTATATGTCTTTTCTGTTTAGTTCGACTGATTCAAAGATCTTCGTGAGGAGTTGCCCAGCCTTTCCTACAAACGGCAAGCCTTGTATGTCTTCTGTTTCACCTGGTCCCTCTCCAATTACCATGATTTCAGGGTTTGTTGGTCCTTCCCCGAATACCACGTTTTTACGAGTCCGGCTTAACTGACATTTTTTGCAAGATTTGGCTGTTAATATAATTTCGTCAAGTTTTAATTCTAGTAGATCATTTTTTGGATCTTCTTCCTGGTTATCTAAGTTGTCAAATAAACTGGGTATGTACAAATTTCCCTCCTAGATAAAAGGTTACAAATAAAACTTAAATAAATTATATGGTAAAATGACAAACCATGTAATTGATGAAAGGACTGATCTAAAATTATAAACTTTCTTGTAAAAAAGAGAACTAAACTTTTATATTTGCTTTTTATTCTTATAATTTTCTTTTCTCATCCTACAAAAGTTTCTTTGTTTTCAGGGGCAATTTTTTCTATTTTAGGTCTGTTATTAAGGGCTTGGGCTGCTGCTACAATTGTAAAGGTGAAGGTTTTATCTACAGAAGGTCCGTATTCAATAGTCAGAAATCCGCTTTATTTAGGAAGTTTTTTAGCTGGTCTTGGCGTAATGATGGCGTGCGGAAGTCTATTTTTGCTTGTTGTCTTTTCTGTAGGTTTTTTGTTTATACACTTTCATAAGATGAAAGAAGAGGAGGAGGAACTTTACAAAGAACACAAAGAGAAATTTCTTGAGTATAAAGAGAAGGTTCCGGCATTTGTTCCAAATTTCTTAAATTTTAAGATGGCTCCTTTTTCTTTTGAGAGATATAAGGCAAACAACGAATATAGAGCTCTCTTAACAGTTATTATTATATATATCTTTCTAGTTTTAAAATACATTTTTTATTAGAGGGAGAGAGGTTAATGAACTTACTTGTTACTGGAGGAGCGGGTTTTATAGGTAGCGAATTTGTAAGGCAGGCTGTAGAAAAGGGCTACAGAGTTAGTGTAATTGATAAGCTTACCTATGCAGGATCTTTGGATCGAATAAGCTCGGTAAAGGATGATATTGTTTTTTATAAAGATGATATTAGAAATGAAGAGTGTATTAAAAAAATTATTAAGGCAGATAATATTGAGGCCGTTGTAAATTTTGCAGCCGAGACTCACGTGGATAGATCTATCCTTGAACCGAATGAATTTATCAATACAAACATCTACGGTACTGTTAGCATACTAAATTCTTTAAGGAATTCTGATGTTCTATTGGTTCACATATCAACTGATGAGGTATACGGTGAACTTGGTAAAGAGGGAAAGTTTTCTGAAGATTCTCCTTTAAGGCCAAATTCACCTTATTCAGCTAGCAAGGCAAGTGCCGATCTTTTAGTAAATGCTTACGCGAGGACTTTTTCTTTAAAAACCAGGATAGTAAGGCCATCAAATAATTATGGCATGTGGCAATTCCCTGAAAAATTAATTCCTGTAGTGATATATAAGGCTCTGAACAATCAAAGAATTCCAGTATATGGCGATGGAAGTAATATTAGAGAGTGGACATATGTAAAAGATTGCTGCAATGCTATCTTTAAAGTCCTGATTGAAGGAGAAGACTCTAACGTTTATAACGTTGGTAGCGGAGATGAGATGACAAACCTAAATCTCGTTAAGAAGATACTATCATTTCTAAATAAACCTGAAGACCTAATTGAGTTTGTAAAGGATAGACCAGGACACGATTTTCGTTATTCTTTGAATACTGAAAAGATTTCGAAGAATTTGGGTTGGAAACCTTCCTTTACACTTGAGCAAGGTTTAAGAGAGACTGTAGCCTGGTACGTACAAAATTATGAATGGCTTGAAAAAGAAGTAGCAAACTTAAAGGATTACTGGAACAGGGTTTATAGGTCAAAATCATAGTTGATATTGCACTTAATTAAGAATTGTTTGAGATCTTCTGGCAAAGGTGCACTAAAACTTACTGTTTTATCATAGATTGGGTGTAAGAACTCTATTTTTAAAGCATGAAGTGCAATTTCCGGGCAGTTTTTGCAGCTTCTTGTTGAATATTTTTTATCGCCCACAATAGGATGGCCTATATATGACATGTGTACCCTTATTTGATGGGTTCTTCCTGTGTGAATGTTTATTTTTAATAAAGAGACGACTTGTTTATCAAACATTCCTTCACTTAGAACCGAATATTCAGTAATAGCTGTTTTGCCAGAGAAATTTACTTCCATCTTTTGTCTGTGAATCTTTGATCGTTTTATGGGCATTGATATAAGGCCCTTTCTTTGGTCTAGGTGGCCATAAATCAGAGCAATGTAAGTTTTTTTTACGGTGCGATTTTTAAATTGTTCAGAAAGTTTTCTCATTATTTTTTCTGATTTTGCTATTATTAAGACGCCTGTTGTCTCTTTATCAAGTCTATGAACTATTCCTGGTCTTTCCTGATCTGCAAATTCATCTTTGTTAATAGAATCTATGAGTGCATTTAATATAGTGTTTCTAGTGTTTCCTGCTCCAGGGTGAACTACCATATTTCTAGCTTTATTAATGACAATAATATAGTCGTCTTCATATAAAATATCTATTTCAAGATTATCTTGTTCAATAACAAAGGGTGCTTTGAATTTTTTTTGTAAAACTATTTTGTCATGCGGTTTTACGTTGTAGGAAGGCTTTTTGATAACATTGTCATTTACCTTTACATATCCATCTTTGATTAATCTCGAATAATAGCTTCTTGATTCATCCTTCATAGTCATGAATAGAAATTGGTCTAACCTTTCTTTTTTAAACGTTGGTATTGCAAATAGCTCAATTTGGTCGTTTTCTTCAAACATCTCTTGAAAGATTATAGCTCTCTCTCTTTTTGTGGTGATACAAAGATTGTCTTTTCGTTTCTGTAAAAAACCATACCATTGGTTTTTCCCTTTGATTTTGTAAGATACTTTACTTGGGTATAGACTACTTCTACCTCTTTCTCTTTTTTCCCTTTGGAAAAGTATGCGCATATTTGTGCAGCCCTTTTGATATCTGATTGCTGCAGCTCCTTTTTAGTGGTTTTTAAAATCAAATAGCTGCCAGGATAGTTTCTAACGTGAAACCACCAATCGTTTGGATTTGAGATCTTTAGCAAATTTATATTTGAATTGGCATTCTTTCCGACAAGGGCAACTGTATAGTCATCAAAGTCTATTTTTATGTAATCCTTTGTCTTTTCTCTTTCTCTTTTCTTTTTTTTCTCAGATCTTTTTTCAGATTTAGAAATACTTAAGGGTTCTAGTTTAGCTTTTTCTATTTCGGATTCTAAAAATGAGATTGTTTCATTAATCTTTGAAACTGCTCTTTTCATTCTCTTTGCCCTTTCAAAGAGTTCGTTTGCGATTTTGCCTGGAGTAGTAAAAGAACTTCCAATTATTTTTCCCCCGAGGTAATATTGATTGTTTATTATTTCGATTTTGTCTAGATTACTTAAGATTTCTTTTGCCCTTGATTCGAGATCTGGCCAGTTGAGGTTCTTTTCGAGATCCTTTTTTACGTTATCAAGTTTTTTTTGCAGATAAAAGATCTTCTTTTTTCTTTCTGATTCTATTTCCCTTTTTCTTTTCTCTTCTTCTAGAATAGCTATTCTTTTTATACCAAGAGTATAGGTAGTTTCAAGAAAGGAGCTCTCTTCAAAATTTAAAGATAGAACTAATTCATCATCAATTATTTTTGGATAAAGACCCTCAAAATCGCTATCTATCCACTGAAGGACCTTTTCTACATCCCAATCCTTTACTTCTTCTATAACGTTTCTTGGAAATCCAAAAGATTTTTCTGAAAGGGTTCTTTCAACGCCGTATTCTAATAACATCTCTCGTGTTATCTCTTTTGGTTCTATCCTTTTTGACCTCTCTGGATATTGATATTGAATTCCAGGGATGATCTTTCTTTTTAGAGGATCGTCTGGAATTATCTCTTTGTATGAAATCTTGATAATATCATCTAATAGTGCAATTGCATTAGTTTTGTTTGTAATTAGCTCAAAGACTAAATCTAACTTTGCAAACTTTCCAACGGGAAAGTCATTTGAAAAAGAAATCCTTAATACCTTGTCAAATCTATTGATTACAACTTCGGTTATCTCAGATCCTGGCAGGTGCTTGTTTAAAAAGTCATAAAATGGGTGTTTGTACGGCTCTAAATTTATATTCTTATCTTTTGAAAGTCCTATGAATGGAATATTGTTTATTAGTGAAACAAGAAAGAAGGTAGAGCCCTCTTTCTTGTCCCAGAGATTTAGTGTAAAGCTATCCTTATAGAAAAACAGCTTGCTAACCTGTTTTCCAATTAATTTATTTTTTGCCTCTAGAAAATTCAGATAAAAAGTTAGGGTGTTAAACAGTTTTTATATACTCCATTATCAATTTAGAAGCCTTTAGTCCAGATTTTAACATTCCACCAAATATTGGCCCCATTCTGCTGCCACCGTCTACGTTGTTGGCTGCCATTCCTGAGACGAAAAGTCCGTTTGCTATCATCTTGGTATTGTTTACTGTATCCTCTTCTCCCTGAACTGCATTCATAAAGTGCTCCTTTTTAAGCGGTAGCTGTACTCTCTTTGAATAAAGATTTGCAGCTACGGCATCATGGCCTGTGGAATCAAGCACCGCTTTTGTTTTAAATACCATAGGATCGACGTGAAGCCCTGCTATCTCTATGCCAGTATTGTTTACTACCACGCCTGTAACTGCATCGTTTGTGTACTGGAGATCTACTACTGTCATCAGGTTGAAGAGCTTTACGTTTGGAGTCTTTAGTGCCTTAGAAATTAGTTGACTTGCAAAAAGACAGGAGTCTACTACTAGTGCATCCTCATCTTCTATAAATGGCAATTCTATATCATTTAGATAGTCCTTTAGGTCCTTTTGTATAACAACTTTGTTAAAGGACATTGAGCCGCCCCAAGTGCCTCCACCAGGGGAGAGCTTTCTTTCCATAATTACTACCTTAAAGCCTGAATTGCCAAGCTCTCTTGCAGCAGTCAGTCCAGATGGACCAGCTCCCACTATGATAACGTCAGAATTAAGAGAATCAATAATGCTTTCGTAATAATGTTTTAAGATTAGTTTACTGACTTTTACATCTGTTACAGGGTTAAGAAAGTGTTTTGCCATCCTTTCCTCCTTTAAAATTTTTTATTCTAAAGTATAGATAATACAATATATTTGAGATTTTTTCATGTTTAAAGAACTTTACTTTTTAGGTTGCAAAAAATCTATAAGTCCTTTATAATGTAACTGCAGTGGGCCTGTGGCGCAGTTGGGAGCGCGCCTCAATGGCATTGAGGAGGTCAGGGGTTCGAATCCCCTCAGGTCCACCATTTGGCTT
>Ga0207433_10001154_pt1 | contig 57957 bp, 62 predicted proteins | sample YelNatPaOPGAMG01_FD_187559 | JGI IMG/M metagenome (GOLD analysis project Ga0207433, IMG submission 187559) | Hot spring thermophilic microbial communities from Obsidian Pool, Yellowstone National Park, USA - OP-RAMG-01 (SPAdes) (version 3) | ecosystem: Environmental > Aquatic > Thermal springs...
TCTAACAGGTTCGCAAATAGGGTTTCCGGACGGCAAAGTCGACATAAAAGATGTTGCAATGGTATCAAAAAACTTCGGAATGACGGAAGAAAATCCAAACTGGGATCCATGGTTAGACTTAACAGGAGCAGAATACCTATCCCACGACTGCATAATCGATATAAAAGATGTAGCACTCGTGTCTAAAAATTTTGGAAAAATATTTCCTAAATAACAACTTTGAAAATGGTTAATATAAAGTTAATGATGCGATAAAAATTGGTAGCGGGGGGTCGATTTGAACGACCGATCTCTGGGTTATGAGCCCAGCGGGTTAATCCTGGCTACCCCACCCCGCTATGAGTATGCTGAAACAAACTTTCTTAAATCCTTTTAGGGTGTTGTATCCAATAAACATTTATTCCTCTTGCTGTTTTTGGAAGTAGGCGGGGTCTATGGATAAGCCGTATTTCCGTAAGCTCTTCTCTCCTGTGCTTGAGAAGCCTATTTTTGTTCAAGGGCTGCCTGGGTTTGGTAATGTTGGCAAGATTGCAGCGCATCTTCTGATAAAGTTTTGTGGGGCTAAGCCTTTTGCCGAAATGTATTCGCCGTATTTTCCTGACTACGTTTCTGTTAACTCTGATGGAGTTTGCCGTTTGCCAAGATACGAGTTTTATGCCGCTCCCATGGAGAAAAACGATTTCATCATTATGACTGGGGATACGCAACCATCCTTTGAGGATGTAGTTGCCCACTATGAAATTTGCAGTGAAGTGCTAAATTTCGTTCGTAAATACGACAGCTCCATAATAATAACGTTGGGAGGAGTTCCTTCAACTGAGGACACTGGGCGGGTTTATGTGGCTGCAACATCACCGAGGCTGGCTGTCGAGTTTATGGAGAGAGGCGCAGTTCTATATGCGAAGGGGAGAATTGTTGGTGCCACTGGTTTAATGCTTGGCATGGCGAAGGAACAAGGTTTAGAGGGTGTTTGTCTCCTAGGCGCCACTACAGGTTTTAGGGCGGACCGCGGTGCAGCATTTTCAGTTTTCAAGTTCTTGATAAAAGTGTTGGGAAACGAGGTGAAGGAAGGGTTATAAGTAAACATGACATGAACTATTGTGTAAAAACGCGAATGGAAGGCGTAAAAACATGGATAAAAGAGAAGACAGCCACCCCCTATTGAACTCAAAATACTTGAAAACTTTTCTCACGTTATTAACCGTAGTGCTGATTTTTGTAGGGCCAACTTACTTCGTCTTGTTTTTATGGAGGGGGCTTAACTTCAATTACACTCTTTCAATGACTCTTGGATTTTCATTATTCGTAATAGGTCTAGTGCTTCTCGCTTTCCTAATCAGAAAGAAAATGATTTGAGAAAGGGCCTCAGATACCCCAGGGGGCATCATCAGACTTCAGCCTTTTGGCTCTTCATCGGCAAAACTATAGAAGAATTTAGAAGGTTAAAAATGTTGAGGTTGTTTATGTACATCTATGAAATAAAGCATATAAAGTATGCTAGAAGATATACAAATTATGCAAAAGAAAAATGAAAGAAAAGGTCCAGCAAAAAGGACAACCGTTATTCTTGATGAAGAGGAGCGAGAGTTTATTGACAAGCTAATTCGCGAGGGAAGGGAGCCGGGCATAAAGCCTCTCATTTCAAAAATGCTTGATGTTTACAGGAGCATGATGATTTATGATTGGCGTTTTCCAGGAGAATACTATTGTGGAATAAGCCGAATAGCCTTCCTCAACGTAGAACTTGTAAACATTTTAATTCACAATATCCCGAGAGAAAAGTGGCGTGAAGTTGGGCGAAAAATGGGCGAAGCGGCGAAAGTTTCCATGGAGGCAACTCTCGGTATTCAAACGTCAAAACAGGAAAAGTGGCAAGAGGTCTTCAAACGTTTACGAGTTCAAGGGTTCGGAGACTTCTTTATCAAGGATAAGTATCTAATGATAAAAGCACCGTTTATCAGCGAGCCAGAAATATGGGCCGGCTTCCTGGAAGGTCTGCTAGGTGCAGAGTTGGACATAAAAACCTTCACGGCGCCATTTGTTTTTGAAATAAAGTTTACAGGTCCTGGCAGTGAATCGAGCTGAAATACATGTTTTTGGGAAAAGCTTAAAAGTTTTTTAATATTTTCATATTAAAATAGTGATTGTTGTGCAGCAGCATTCAAACGGCCATAAAGTATGTGAAGCTCTAAGCGATCCAACAAGGACAAAAATACTTCAATACTTACTCAAAAAGTATCCTGAAGCCCAAACAATCAACGAAATACGAAAAGTGTTGCCTGAAACTGTTTCGGCAACCACCATCTCTTTTCATTTGAAAAAGCTTCGGGAGGCTGGTCTCATAACAACCGACGGACATAAAAAGGGCTTTAGGGCTACGAGAAAGGCGATAAACATAGATTTCAACGGCAATGGCTTTCATTTCGCGGAGGGATAGCCGTGCGTGAGGCCATGCTCTATGAACGCTTAGAAAACAAGGCGGTTAGATGCTACTTGTGTGGGCGGAGATGCACGATAAACAATGGTGGAACCGGTTTTTGCCTAGTTAGAAAGAACGAGAATGGGGCTCTCTATACGCTTGTCTACGGCAAAGCCATTTCGGCTTGTGTGGATCCAATAGAAAAGAAGCCACTTTCACACTTTAATCCCGGCTCGTCGGTGCTGTCCATTGCGACAGTAGGATGTAATTTCCGCTGTCAATTCTGCGACAACTGGGTTATAAGCCAAGAAAAAAGGATAATGGGCCGTGATTTCCCACCCGAGGAGGTTGTGAAGGCCACTCGGGAAAACGGTTGTCAAGGGATCAGTTACACGTACACGGAGCCTACAATATTTTTCGAGTACGCCTATGAAACAGCCAAACTTGCCCACCAAGTTGGTTTTTTCAACACGTTTGTCACAAATGGATACATGACGCCTGAAGCTGTTAAGACTATTGCTCCTTATCTTGACGCAGCCACTGTAGATTTTAAAGGAGGCGGCGACCCCGAGTTTTATAAGACTTTTTCAATGGTTCCCTCCGTTGAACCCATCTTCGAATGTTTGAAGGAAATGAAGCGTCAAGGTATCCACATAGAAATCACAAACCTTGTGATACCTAAGATAGGGGACTCAATAGACCAAATTACAAAGCTTGCGTTGTGGATTAAAGAAAACCTTGGAGAAGACACACCCTTCCACTTACTTCGCTTTCACCCTGACTACAAGTTAACAGACATTCCATCAACACCCATTCAAACGCTGGAAAAAGCATATTCAGCAGCCAAAAGCGTTGGCCTAAACTTCGTTTACATAGGAAACGTTCCAGGCCACCCTGCTGAGAATACCTACTGCCCAAGCTGCAACGAACTTTTAATTAAACGGTTTAGTTTCGCTATCACTCGGTGGAATTTGACAAAGGACATGCATTGTCCAGTTTGTGGGCGTGAAATTCCGATAAGGGGAACCCTTCATTCAAGCAGTTGTGCTTATCCATACGCACTATTTTAGAGTTCGGCTTATCATGGTGAAAACTATGTGGAAATTGTTGCGGCCAGACGCTTTAGCTGTGCTGAATAACGATTTGGTAAAGAAAAGTCTGTCCCGATATTTTGCCGTTATGCAAGACATTAAACCAGCCAAGTTTCATATAGCCAAAAAACTTCCAGCAGACTTTGAGGAGGATGACACTCTAGAGGAGCTTTGGCGAAAACACGAAGAACTCACACAAGACTTTTACAAATTAGAAAGAGAGATAGATGTAAAACAAAAACTTCTAGATGACCTACCCACCCCTGAGAATTCTTACCTTGACTTGAAGATTGAAATTGCGAGACGCATACTTGAGAAATGCCATTTTTGTGTCAGAAGGTGCAGGGTTAACCGGCTTAAGGGTGAGTTTGGTTTTTGTAAATGTGGTTCAACGATAAAAGTTTCCAGTATTTTTGAGCATATGGGCGAGGAACCGGAGCTTGTTCCGTCTGGAACTATTTTCACGATGGGTTGTACGATGCGTTGTAAGCATTGCCAAAACTGGACAATATCTCAATGGATTGAGGAAGGCACAGCCTATCAGCCCGAGGAGTTGGCAAGGGAGGTTGAACTCCTACGCCGCAGTGGATGTAGAAACGCGAACCTTGTTGGTGGAGAACCCACACCATGGCTTGAACATTGGCTTGAAACATTTAAGCATGTTAATGTTAACATACCGGTTGTTTGGAACTCAAACACTTACTATAGCCATGAGACAGCTCAACTTTTAGCCGGTTTCGTGGACGTTTATCTTTTAGATTTTAAATATGGGCCGGGCGACTGTGCCGTTAAAATTTCAGAAGCGCCAAAATACTGGGAAGTTTGTACACAGAATCACTTGGCAGCGAACAAGTATGGAGAACTCATCATACGTGTTCTAGTGCTGCCCGGACACCTTGAATGCTGTACAAAGCCTATATTGAACTGGATAGCGGGGAAACTTGGTAGAGAGGCAAGAGTGAACGTTATGTTCCAGTACAGACCTGAATGGCGGGCATACGAAATTCCAGAGCTGCGGAGAAGGCTGACAAGGGAAGAAATGGAAAGAGCCGTTAGGCTAGCCAAAGAAGCCGGCCTAGTGAATTTCATAACATAAGATACGCAAACATAGCTACACCGTACTTATCGAAAGCTATTTCTTATACTCCCGTCTTCTCCTAAGACGGAAAGTGGAGTGAAATGCCCTATTGCCCAGAATGCGGTGGAGAAATGCGTTACATTGCAGCTACAAGGCATTATGTTTGCCAAAGCTGCGGTTTATCCGTCACTCAGCAGGAACTCATTGAACTGAAGGAAAAACTAAGAACTCCAGTAGAGGATGATGAAAAGGAAAGGCGGAGAAAAGAATATCTAAAATGGTGGCTTAGCAGCAAGAAAAAGTAAATGCGGTTTGAAACCATCGAGAATGCGGTGTAAAGCATAAAAGGATTCTTTTATTGTTGTATACCGTAAGTAATAGAGGGAATGAAAGATGGCCACGCAGGTTGAGATAATTTGTGTTGGCAACGAGCTTCTGATAGGGAAGACGTTAAACACTAATGCGCAATGGCTGGCCAAGCGTGCAGTATCTCTAGGCGCAACTGTTCGCAGGATAACGGTTGTAGGCGACGATGTTGATGAAATTGCCAGCGCTGTGCGTGAAGCTTTGGAGCGAAAACCCCGCTTCATAATAACCACTGGTGGTTTGGGGCCAACTTTCGACGACAAGACGCTGGAGGGTGTAGCAAAAGCCTTAAACCGCAATCTTGTGCTTAACAGCAAAGCTTTGCAGATGGTTAAAGAAAAATACGAGGAGTACGCCGAGGCTGGTAGATTGGACTCGGCTGAATTGACTCCACACCGAGTTAAAATGGCAATGCTCCCCGAAGGTGCAGAGCCTTTGCCAAACCCTGTGGGCACAGCTCCTGGTGTGTGTTTGGAGATGGGCGGCACAATCATCATTGCGTTGCCCGGTGTTCCCGCAGAAATGGAGGCGATTTTCGAGAATTCCGTAGTTGAGCTAGTTAAGAAGGAAACTGGAGATTTAACGTTCTTTGAAACTAGCATATATGTGGACGATATTATGGAATCCACACTGGCCCCGCTTATTGATATTACTATGCGCGATAACCCCTACGTTTATATAAAATCCCACCCAAAGGGAGAGGAGAAGAAACCCCACATTGAAATCCATTTCTCCACCACAGCGAAGGATTCGAAAGTGGCGAAAGACCGTCTGGGAAAGGCCATAGTGCAGCTTTCTGAGTTAATAAAAGAGAAGGGCGGAAAAGTTAAAACTTTTAAAGTTTGATGCTGTTCTTCACATGGTTGCGATGAGGGAGCAGGCTAGACTCTGATTTGATGATTGGAAATCCGGGTTCGGAGCAACCATTTCAAAATGTTCGTTTAAAGTAATGATTTATACTTCACAAGGACAATAAATAGGCAGTACAGTTTTTCAACATATGAAGCGAAGAAGCTCGACAACTTTTATGATAGTTTTCATCGCTATCGTATACAGCATTTCACCATGCTTTCCTTCAAGCTCTTATTCTGTCTCCTACTTTCTCCTTAAGAACTTCAGTAGTTCAGAAAAATATCGGCTTAACGTCGTTATACCCGAATCGCTTTACGAATATTACCGTGAGAAGTCCCATAGACAAGCCTCTATTCAAGACTTTTCAAAATTTATAACCCCCTATCCTCTTCAACCCGTGGCGGATAGGCTTTGGGAGATATACAATAACCCCGAGGATTTTGCGAACGGGGTCCTAATGTTAGTGCATCAGATACCGTACAATGCAACATTGCCCGCTAAGTATCCCGTCGAGACAATGGTTGAAAATGTTGGAGATTGCGACTTATTCAGTTACATTGCGGCCTCAATAATGAAGGCGGGCGGACTTGACGTTGTTCTTTTATACTATGAAGACGAAGCTCACATGAATGTGGGTGTGCGTCTTCCAACCACGCCTCAAAACGCAAGAACATCAGTCTCTTTTGTTACATACAATAACATTCGCTACTACATAGCTGAATGCACCGGAAACAACTGGGCGACAGGCTGGAGAGTGGGTGAATGTCCAGAAAGTTTGAGGCAAGCTTCATGTAAAGTAATTCCACTTGAAGAATGTGAAGAATGGGCTCCTGGCCAAGTGTCTGCAAGCTACAGTGTCTTACAACCCTCAGCAATCTCCTTAACAGCGTCTTCGAACTTCATCATAGAAGGAAGCACCATCACATTGTATGGACAACTTTCACCAGGGATGATGGACAAGTCAATAACAATTTATTTCAAAACGGGAGGCTCTCCATGGGATGTTTTGGCTGTCGTAAAGACAGATTTAAACGGGAAGTTTTCTTACAGCTGGAGTGCAAGGGGAACTGGAGTTTTCTATTTCCGGGCAAGCTGGTCTGGTGATAACGGATACGCGGGGGCAGACAGCCAGATAGTGGTATTAACCGTAATGTCTGGATTCTTTGTAGCTATTATCATAGCGGCAGTAGCCATAACCTTTTTGGGTGTAGTCCTTTTGGCATTGTCTCGTGAGTTTAATGTGACTGGTGAGCTAGAACTTCCCAAAGTTTAAGGTTAAAGGAAAAGCTTTTACATTCGGTTATTGCAGTCTATACATCAAATTTGTCGTGTTGAGTGGTAAATAATGTTTATTGTGTTTATCATAGGAACAGCCGGATCTGGAAAATCAACGCTCACCGCAGCTTTCAGCGAATGGCTAAGAATGTCTAAGCAAGATGTTTCGATAGTAAACTTGGATCCGGGCGCTTTAAACCTACCTTACACTCCAGATGTCGACGCTAGAGATTATGTGGACGTAGAAAGCATTATGGAAAAATATGGGCTGGGGCCGAATGGTGCTCTGATAATGGCTGCTGATTTGCTGGCGGAGGAGGTTGAGGCCATTTCGAAAGAAATTGAAGATTTAAAGTCTGACATAGTTTTAGTGGATACTCCTGGGCAGATGGAGCTTTTCGCCTTCAGAGCCAGCGGCCCCTACATTGCAAGCGAGCTTACAAAGGAGCCAAAAGCCATAGTTTACCTCTTTGACGCTGTTTTCTCGTTAAACCCACTAAACTATGTTTCAAACCTCTTTCTTTCCGCAGCAGTTTACAGCCGCTTTTTCCTACCGCAGGTGCACGTGCTCTCTAAATGCGACCTACTCTCCGAGAACGATGTTAACAAAATTGTAGACTGGTCTGCAAATCCCAAGGCTTTGGAACACGCAATTGAACAAAAACTTGAAGGAACAAAACGTTTGTTAAGCAGAAACATGATGAAAGCCGTTTACCAGCTTGGCCTGCGTTTTCTCTTAATACCCGTATCAGCTAGAACAAATGAAGGGATGGTAAACTTTAACATGGCCTTGGAGCGAATACTAGCAGGTGGAGATAAATACACATACTAACGGCATTTTTAACAGTCATCGAAAAGGGTCCACGCTGCAGCGGTAGCTCCATACTCAGCCAGATCTATTGAATCTGCGCCGCTGACGATTATAACATCGTTTTCTTCGGGCTGGAAGACTTTAATGATACACTCAGCGGTTTTCGGAAAATCGCCAGCGAAATCCATATCCACCGATGGCACCGTAAGCCGGCCATCTTTGTAGACGAGCGTCACCGCCCCCCTTGCTCCGACTTTTACAGCGGAATCACGTTGCTCCATCCCTGACCTAATCTTATGCCCGCAGTTTTTTGCTAAAACCGCAAAATTGTATTTGGCATCTATGAGTTTGAAGTCCTTTACTTCCGCTTTTTTCAAAAAAGTTTTCTTGTACTCCTCCCAAATTTTACGCCCCTTCTCCGTCAGGGTGCAACCAATTCTTGACGTTGAAATCAAACCCGTGGCCTTCAGACGGTTAATTATTGTCCGTGTGGCACCTTGCCCTATCCTAAGCTCCTCGGCAAGCTTTGTACGGCCTATAGATCTCTCAGCGATGAGTTCAAGGGATTTCAATACATGTAAAACAGAAAATGTTGGAGCTGGACCTGGAGCCTTCTCCTTTGAAATTCTTTCTAAGAGTTTCTTAATGCGCGGCATAAGTTCACAACTAATATCCAGCTAGCTCATAAATTATAAGAATTACCCAGAATTGATCACTTTCTCGTGTAATACTCCCTTACGACACCTGCTGTCAATGTGATAAGCCCTACCGCCAGCAAATATATTAGTGGATAGATGAAAACTGAAAGCATAGACTCATAAGTTATTGTGGACGGCAGTATAGGTGAGAAGAACACTGTAATCCATGTGATTACAAAGGCTGCAATACAACCTATGCCCAATCCAACCGACAACCCGTGAATAAAGCTGCTCCTATCTTCTTCATGGCGCGTTTTGTTCCCTTTTTGTTTTTCCTCAGTCTCTTTGATTTCTTCCTCCCTTTCTGTCTTCTCTGATTCTTTAACAGCTTGCTCGTTAAATGCTGATTCCTTAACTTCTATTTGCTCGCTTTCCACGGTTATCGCCCTTTTCGTGATTTGCTATTGGTGAATTAATAAAACTATTCGTCTTTGGATTATTATTTTGAATTTGTATTCAAAATTCACCTAAGAATTAGTTTCGAATCTTACGTTCAACTTGTTGCTGGATCAGCATATGGATATTTTGCCCTGAGCCAGCTCCATGCAGAATTTATCAATGTTTTCCAACTCATATTCTAGCACTGATGCTATTTTGTTCCTAACCTTGTCTATTGAGCTATTCTCCTTCATTACAACCTGCGCTGCCGCTATCGCTGGCTGATCAATGGGTCTTCCGATTTCACTTAAAAGCCAAATATAAACCTCTTCCAGTTCTGGAACCTCTTCATATACACGCTGAGCAACTTTGAAGGTTAAAACGTTGTATATTTTCCCAACATGGCTTACTGGATTTTTTCCCGCGGCCGCTTCTGAACAGAAGGGTCGATTTAAGGAGATCAAACCGTTTACACGATTACCTCTTCCAACCTGGCCGGAGTCCCCGCTGTCTGCACTTGTTCCCAAAACAGTTAAGTAGACTCCATTAACCCCTCGTCCGCGTGAGTCTAGAGTATTTAGTTGAATATTTATTTCTTCGAAGTCCGTGGTAGATCTTACAAACTTTTCAATTTCGTCCAAAATCTTCGCCTTTTTTTCAAAATAGTCCTCCTCGCTGCTTATATATCGATCAACAAAAGCCATTGAGATGGTAATGTTTAGATTGTTGTTGTTTCGGCATCCCATAACTTTTATGTCTTCACCAGACTCTGGATGCCGCTGCTTGAACTCTTTAGAGTTTAAGAACTGCTCCGTCTTTAGAACTATTCTTTCTGTTCTAGTCATAGGAGCGTAGCCTACAGCTGCCGAAGTGTCGTTGGCGCCCAGCACCCTCCCCTTTCGTTTAAATATGTCGACGAGGCCTGCGGAACCCGGTTTCAGCTCAACTTGATATTTTACGTGTTTTTCTGGATCCACGAAGCGCATGTTTTTCTTAAACCACTCTTTAGCCGTGTTTATAGCTACTTCTCCAACATCAATTTTTATGCCGTCAAACTCCGTTGTCGCCCTGTCACCGAAAACGAAAAGCATTGGTTGTTTAACGCAACCACCTCCGAATCTAACCTCGGACTGTCCCGCCACGAGTAGGGATTTATCTACGTTGTGGTGAAGTATTGTACCCGTCTTCTCTAAATATTCCTTGCTTAGACGGAGTGAAACTTGTTCCATCACTGCGTCGCAAATGTAGTCAGGGTGCCCTAAACCCTTCCTTTCAACAATCTCCAGTCTCTGCTTCTCGAGAGGAGTTTGCTTAAGCTTTTCAACTATTATATTCCTCATTTTGGATCCTCAGAGGAATGAAGTTTTGAGTGTATGGAAAAGCAGATATATACTTTGCTGTATCAATTTTGTATTTAGTAATAACTGGTGGTTATATTGATAACAGGTCCCCTCCTCAGAAAAATGAGGCTTGAAGCGAAGTTAACTCAAAAGAGGTTGGCGGAGCTTGTGGGAGTTTCGCAGGCGCATATAGCTAAGATAGAGAAGGGGAAAGTTGATCCCAGACTTTCGACGGTAAACAAGATTTTGGAGGTTTTAGCTGAAAATAGGGAAAAGAAATGCAGGGACATAATGACTAGAGGTGTTATTTTCGCAAAACCGAGGGACAGCGTTTTGAAAGTGAGCGAAATGATGGTGCGTCACGCCATATCTCAATTACCCGTGATTAATGGTTCTAAGGTCGTTGGAACCGTGACTGAGGAGGATATAATACGTAAACTGGGTTCAAACATAGCTGAAGAAAAGGTAGAAAATATTATGGGGCCGCCGCTGCCAGTGGTTTCTGAGGATACAAGTGTAAGCGCGATTCGTCCAATACTAGAAAGACGACCAGGAGTTTTAGTTGTGAGGGGTAGAAAAATTGTTGGTATAGTGACTCGTTCAGATCTCTTGAAAATCATAGGGTGGGCGTGATTGTGATGTCTTTGCAAGTCTTTGAGCAAAGAGCTAAAAGTGCGATAATGCAGCTCAGAAAGGAGGCCGCTAAAAAGGTTTTCATAGTGCATCATGACGATGCCGATGGCTTATGTTCAGCCGCAATAGTCAAGAAGGCATTGGAGCGTGAAGGAATATCCGCTGAGACTTTTTGTTTGGAAAAAGTCTATACCGAAGTCGTAGCTGACATGCATTCAAGGGAAGGTTTGACTTTCTTCTACGTTGACATTGGGTCGTCTCATGCTGACTTAATATCCGAACTTAATCGCGGTCGAAATTTGATCATAATACTTGACCACCATGACCCAAAACCTTCAAACGACCCCAAAGTTTTCGATCTAAACTTGGAGCATTTTGGTTTCAAAGGTGAAACCGATTTTTCCGGTGCAACATGTTGTTATCTTTTTGCAAAAGAATTGAATGAGCAGAATAGCGATTTAAGCTATCTGGCCGTTGTGGGAAGTTGTGAAATTCCCGAAGGATTTAAGTCAATAAACGAGCTAGTCTTAAAGGAAGCTTTGGAAAAGGCAGTCATTCAGAAAAAGGGGAAGAGCCTAGAAGTCCCACGTATTAACGTCAAAGTTGACGCTTTATTCTCAAAGTTACAGGTTCTCGGGGCAGTAGGATACTACGAGGGCGGTCCGGAAATGGGGATAAAAGCATGCTTGGATGGCGTAGACGTGGCTGTTGAAGAAAAAATAAAGGTTCTTGAAGAGAGACGAAAAGAGGTTAACCGCATGCTTCTAAGCAAACTGTATCGTGAAGGTTTAAAGGAAACAGAACATATACAATGGTTCGACGCTGGAGATATGTACAAAGGCATGGGGACAAAAGTTATTGGGCAATTCTGCTCTTTTCTTTCATACCAGGCACGTTTGATAAAGCCAAACAAGTACATTCTAGGATTTATTAATGTGCCGCAAGAAATACCCAAGTGGGGAAAACTCAAAGAAAAATTTGTGAAAGCCTCTGTGCGAGTTCCCAAACAGCTTCAGAAGATGATAGATGCAGGAGAAATGCCTGGGGCTGTAAATCTTTTAGAAGAAGCGTCTGAAGCTTTCGGCGTAGCTGATGGCCATCAATACGCTGCAAACGTGGTTTTACCAGAGGATAAAAAGTTGGTACTTCTGGAAAATGCTGAACATGCAATACTTCAGCGAAAATGAAAGTTAAAAGCCCGCCTTTATAAGGTTCCTTGGCTTCATAAACTCCCTCAAAACTATAGTTGCGTATGAACCTCTATAAAGCATAAAACTCATGACAACCTTATTTTTGCCGGCATTTATTTCATCTCTAGATATTTCATGTACGGAGAGATCCTTTATACATGATAGAGCTGCGCGTAAATCTCCCCTAAGACTCAGCTTTGGCAACCCCTTTATCTTGAAGTCTTCCGGCGAGACTCCCTCCTCATCCAAAACCGCTTTCTCTATTTCTCCTTGAATACCGTAGGAGATTTTTTGCTTGAAACCGGCTAGCGGTATTGCCAAAAGCATTTTCCCACATTCTATCGCCTTGTTGACTTCTGAAATTGTTTCTTGGTTTACAACTCTATACCTTAAGGTGTTCGGTAGCCCTGAAGGTTCAACTTCTACAACATAGTCTCCAACCTCAGCTTTGTTTATAGGAAGGCCTCGTGCAATTCTTCTGCTTAGGATCTTGTTGAAAAGGTAAGCTTGATAGGCTTGTGGAAATAATCTCTGCAACTTTATTGGCAACCTTTTGAGGGCGCCTATGAAGTCTCTAGGTTTGTTTATCAAGTGTCTCAGAATCAAGCGTTCATAACGCAGGTTCTTTGGGAAAATCTCCAATGCTTTTTTAAAGTCCTGTGTTTTCCATAATTCTTCACGTGCCTTTCTAGACTCCGGGTGTTCTATTGGACTTGATTTCGCAAGGAATAACATTACTGCTTTACGGACATCCCCTTTGACAAGGGCTTTTCCTACTAAATGTGTTATTGGTCGTATTGTTCCAAAACGTTGGTGGCCAAAAAAGTTTGGCACTCCGCCTAAAGCCTGAAGCTCCGTAATGGTTTTCAAGATTCGTTCCAGTGTGTTTGTTTTACTGAGGCTTAATCGGCGTATGGTGATTTTAAATGAATTCCCAAGAAGAAAATGAGGGGAAAGTTTAACGTTGAAATAACCTACGGGATAAATGTTTAAGTCCTTAATCTTCACTTTTCGAATGTCTTCTATGGAAACTCCTTCTATCGTAATATGTTGGGCTGTCAAGGCCTTTGCATCTTTCAACCCTGCAATGCCCACCTGCCGCATGCTTATGCCAAGTTTTTGTGTGATAGCTTTAACGGCTTGCAAGTTGTCCCAGTTACGCTTCACTAATATGCAAAGCAGATGCCGTTGCAAAGGTAGTGCATCTTTTCCTATTGGTTCCCTCTTTGATGGAAAAATTTCAGCTGAGGAGCCGTTTACGAGAATTTCCTTTACTAAAAAGTCTTCCGGTAGGCGTCGGATAACTCCCCCGATACCTGGAGAACGGGTGGCATAGACCTCTATTCCCAAACTTTTTTCAAGCCTTGAAACAAACAACCTGTTCCCCCGGATTATAAGAGCGGAAGTTTTCCCGTTATTTTATCCACTTTCTCGGAGGGCGCAGGCCCTATTCCTAAGCATGTTATTGTTCCCGGAGGGATCTCTGTCAATCCTCGATCAACTATTAATGCGCATGGAAGCCTCATCTCTTTCGCTTGTTTTTCCAAATCTAACAATTCCTTTTCGCTTCTAACCTTGACAACAACTTTACATTGGCCCTCGTCGATCCAAGCTTTAAACCATTCCTTGTAATGTTTTCTTGCTTCCTCAGCCGCTGAAACTGCGGCATGACCAGCCTGGGCTGCTATTTTGCCCTTGCTCATTTTGAGGTCCGCTCTGAAAACTATAACTTGCTTATAATGGAAAGTACTCAGCTAAGTCACCTCTTTAACTGCCTTTCAGCGATCACACTTTAAGTGCGCTTCTAAAAATAAGCGTCACGAAATACGCTATAGCCAATGTACTCTTAGGTTTTTTCAACGCTTCAAGGAGAGTTTTTCCTTGAAAATCTATGTCTTCTAAACCTTGGAAATCATCTTCGGAGAAAGTCTTTCCGCAAAAATCTATGAGGTTATTCAAGTGTCTGTCGGACATTAAGTTCAAAATTCTTCTGGCTTCCCGCATTACACACATATCAAAACCCAAAATTTTCATAAAGTCTTTCTGGTAAGCGCTGAGGAACTTTGCGGAGAAATCCTTGGATTCCGCAGCCTTCACCACAACCTTCGCCGCCATCTTTGCGCAGTTTAAGCCAAGTATAACCCCGCCGCCTGTGGTAGGTTTAACTTGGGACGCTGCGTCACCTACTGCAATAAAGCCGTCGGCATAGGCCTTTTTTATAGGCCCGCTTAACGGTATTGAATGGAAGTTTTCGCGCAAGATTTTTGCGCGTCCCAATTTTAAATAGGCTGCTGGATGTTTTTTCATAAACCTCTTCAAAAAAGTCCTTGGATTTCCAACTCTGGTGCCAAGGCCGACTTTGGCGGTTCCATCCCTTTTAGGAATTAGCCAAGCATAAAATCCGGGCGCGTAAGTGTTTCCAAGAAAAACTTCAACACTGTCGGGTTCAAGATCTCTAACGTTTTCAGCTTCAGCATTAACACAATGAACTATGTTTTTTGGTGGAGTTAAACCCGTCTGCCTCAATATTCTGCAAGCAGCTCCCTCCGCATTCACAACAATTTTGCCAAAAAACCTAAACTTTTTACCGGTCCTTTTTGACGCGATCACCTCGACAAACTCTTTTTTATAGTTTAAACGCTCCACTCTTTCGCCAAGGAAGTAGCGGGCTCCGGCTTTCTCGGCTAATCGTGAAAGGTGTTTGTCAAACAATGCACGGTTTACAACACATGTGACGGGTGATGGAAAATGTATAGAAAAGCTTGAACCTTTGGGTGAGTAGATCCTCGCTCCATGAAAAACATTCTCCAAAAACTTTTCGGGGAGTGGATAGAACCCGAGACTTTCAAGACCTTTGATGCTTAAATGTCCAGCACAGTGACATGGGACACCTATCTCGTCGTGTTCTTCAAAAACAGTCACATTGACGTTTTTTTCGGCTATATTTAAGGCACAGAAAGAGCCGCTGGGGCCACCTCCGATGACTATTACTTCTGAAAAATTTTCCATATTTGTGGACACGTTAAGTTTATGCCTTAAGACACGAGTTCTACTCTTTTTTTGCCACGTGCGAGCGAAGTTGTACGTATTTTTCCCGCTATTTCAAGCTTCATTAAAATCTGGTTGAAATCTCTGAACCCCATGTCCTTGTATTCCTCTGATACGTATTCGAAAAGTTCCGTATCTGTTAGAGCGCCTTTCTTCTTTAAAATCTCAAGTATGAAATGGTATGCTGGCTGTGTTTTCCATATTTTTGTTGGCATTTTGCTCTTACGCCACCGGTGTTGCCGGTTTCTGCACTTGTCTAATTTGCTGCATGAAGCTTTTATACCACTTCTCCATGTCCGGCGTTATGGAAGGACCAACCCTCTTTAAAGCTTCCTCGAAATCTTTCATAGTCACTTCCTTTGCATTTATGTCTCTTCTCAACGCTTGCATGGCAGCTTCTCTACATACGGCTTCTATGTCCGCGCCTGAATAGTACTTTGTCACAGCAGCCAACGCTTCGAGGTTCACATCTTTAGCCAATGGCATGTTTTTCGTGTAAATCTTGAATATTTGAAGTCGGCCCTTTTCGTCCGGCTCTGGCACATATATTAGCCTGTCAAATCTTCCTGGACGCAACACTGCGGGGTCAACTATGTCCGGTCTGTTTGTTGCAGCTATCACAACAACATCTTCTAAAGTCACTATGCCATCCATTTCCGTCAATAGTTGACTTATTACACGTTCTGTTACACCGCTGTCTGCGAACCCAAGTCCTCTGCGGGGCACCAGAGAGTCTATTTCGTCGAGGAATATTATGGCTGGGGCTGCCATTCTAGCCTTTCTGAAGACCTCCCTTATGGCTTTTTCAGACTCTCCAACCCACTTCGAGAAAACTTCCGGGCCCTTGACTGTTATGAAGTTGGCTTCGCTTTCTGTTGCCACAGCCTTAGCCAGAAGTGTCTTGCCACATCCAGGCGGGCCATATAATAGTATTCCTTTTGGTGGTTTAATCCCCATTCTCTTGAAGATTTCAGGTTGCTTCAAGGGCCATTCGACAGCCTCCCTAAGCTCCTGTTTCACCTCCTCTAGTCCCCCAACGTCATCCCAGTGGACGGTGGGGACTTCAATGTATACTTCTCGGAGGGCTGTGGGTGTGATTTCTTTGAAAGCGTTTAAGAAGTCCTCCATCCTAACCTCCATTTTCTCTAAGACCTCTGGGGGTATGCGCTCTTCCTCGAGGTTTATTTGTGGAAGATATCGCCTTAACGCTTTCATGGCTGTTTCTCTGCAAAGGGCAGCTAAGTCAGCGCCTGTGTAACCGTGGGTCATCTCGGCAAGCTTTTTGAGGTCGACGTCTTCAGCCAACGGCATTCCACGTGTATGGATCTGTAAGATTTCATATCGTCCCTGCTTGTCGGGCACGCCTATCTCGATTTCTCTGTCAAATCTTCCTGGACGCCGCAGAGCAGGGTCCAATGCGTTTGGCCTGTTCGTTGCACCTATCACTATGACGTTTCCCCGTCCGGACAAACCGTCCATTAGAGCAAGTAGCTGCGCTACTACCCTTCTCTCTACTTCGCCGGTTACTTCCTCTCGCTTAGGTGCTATGGCGTCTAGTTCATCTATGAATATTATGCTTGGAGCGTTTTGCTGGGCTTGCTGGAAAATTTCCCTAAGGCGTGCCTCCGATTCACCATAGAACTTGCTCATTATTTCTGGGCCGTTGATGGAGAAGAAGTTAGCTTCAGATTCATTTGCTACCGCCCTCGCCAACAGTGTTTTACCACATCCCGGTGGCCCGTGAAGTAGGACTCCTTTAGGAGGCTCTATGCCTAACCTCTGGAAGAGTTCCGGATGTCTCAGCGGCAACTCCACCATTTCTCTAACCCTCTGAATTTCCTCGTGTAATCCTCCGATGTCCTCATAGGTGGTTCTCGGAACACCCCTGCCTTCAGGTGCTGGTTCACTTAGGATCGTCAGCTTCGTGTCCGCTGTAACCTTGACTATACCGTGGGGACGTGTCTTTGTCACCATGAAAGGTATGGCGTGGCCTAACATCATGACAAGTGTTGTGTCTCCCTCGACAAGGGTTCTCTCCATCAGCCGGTTTTTAACAAAATTTGTAAAGTCTTCGTCCACGTTTAATCGCATGTCAACAGGTGCGAGGGTTACACTGATTGCCTCTTTAACTTTTGCGGGCCTCACGATAACATACTCATTTATGGCGACTCCTGCGTTTTTCCGCGTAAATCCATCTATGCGTATAATGTCGCGGTTCTGGTCTTCGCTGTATGCGGGCCAAGCAATGGCTGATGTTGTCCTCTTACCCACTATCTCTATGACGTCGCCGGCGCTTATGCCCAACTTCTGCATTGTTCTTTGGTCTATGCGAGCAATACCTCTCCCTACATCTCTTTGCTTGGCATCTCCGACGCGCAACTGGACTTCATTTACCTTTTCGCCCACCTTAAAACCCTTCTATAGACGATGTTCTCTGTTCGAAACAATACAATTCCCGTATAAAGATTTTAACTTTACCTGCTAACCCTTCTCACCATTAAGGTTTGCACCTGGCTTATCTCGCTTATCTGCTCAAGTCTCCTCTCGAGTTCTTCTAAAACACCTGTTTTGTCTTCGGGGATTTTAATGGCGCATAGTAGCGCATTTAAACCGAAAGCCACTGGTTCCACACCATACCCGTGTACTGTCACAAACTCTGGTAATGAAGCTTCGATTTTCTTTTTTAAGTCGTCAAAGTTTACCGTTATGTCTGTTGGAAAGATTTTGTATGTAATTACGACGCTCCCCATATCCATCACCATGTCATGGGCCTGTGAACCCGCATTTTGGGCATTTATATGGACGTCCGAATTTTCTGCACTTCTCACAGCGCCTTATCAGTATCTCGCCGCAGTTTGGGCAGAGAAACTTTGTAGATTCAACTCCTGGTGGTATGGGCTTGCTGCAACATGTACATGTGACCAGCGTTAGCGTGGCTGTTTTTTCGGCCAAATATGCTCCTCCATTATGTTAATGGTTTTTAAATCGCTGAGCTTCCTTATATTCTGTATGGTTTCCTTCGCCTTTGGGAGTGTTTGAAATTTAAAGCTTTTATTGTTTGTTTTTCACTTAAAGATTGGGCGCGTTAAGGTTTGGGTGTAAACCTTAGGGATCTTGTCCCAAAAACCCCAATTAAGCTAGAGGATTTAAGTGGCAAATCCATCGCGATAGATGCTTATAACGCACTCTACCAGTTTTTGGCAATAATACGTCAACCCGACGGCACACCTTTAAAAGATAGTAGTGGCCGCATAACAAGCCATCTGAGCGGTTTACTCTATAGAACAAGCAACCTCCTTGAGTTAGGCATTAAACCTGTCTATGTGTTTGATGGCACCCCTCCGGCGTTAAAGGAAGCTGAAATTAAGAGACGTATGAAAGTTAAAGAAGAGGCTTTGGTAAAGTACGAGCAGGCTTTGAGGGAGGGTAGAATTGAAGAGGCACGAATGTATGCGCAGGCCACCTCCAGCCTCAAGGACTACATGGTGGAGGACGGTAAACGTCTGCTGGATTTAATGGGTGTTCCGTGGGTTCAGGCTCCAAGTGAGGGTGAAGCCCAAGCGGCCCACATAGTTAAACGTGGAGATGCGAATTTTTGTGCAAGCCAAGACTATGATAGTCTGCTCTTCGGCGCCCCAAGGCTTGTTAGGAATGTGACAATATCCGGAAGGAGAAAGCTTCCAAGTAAAAACGTGTATGTGGAAATTGAGCCTGAAATCGTGGAGCTTGAACGGGTTTTAAAGGAGTGCGGCATAACCCATGAACAGCTAATCGACATTGGGATTCTGATTGGAACCGACTTTAACCCAGAAGGCGTAAAAGGCATAGGGCCGAAAACAGCCCTAAAACTCATTAAAGAGTATGGCAGTCTGGAAAACGTTTTGCCACATCTTAAAGACGTGGAGTTCCCAGTGGATCCGAGAAAAATCAAGGAGATTTTCCTACACCCCAAAGTTACGGACGATTACAAGTTAGAATGGAGAGAACCTGATGTCGAGGGCGTTGTAGCCTTCCTTTGCCGTGAAAGGGATTTTTCTGAAGATCGTGTGCGAAAGGCCCTTGAAAAGGCACAAAAAGGTTTGATGAAGCTTAAGGGGAAAACAACGTTGGAGAAGTGGTTCGGGTAATCTAAATTCTTATTTAACAATTCCTAGTTAAATCGCATTGAAGACCGCGGAAGGGAGACTGCATGGGCGAGAAGACACTTGATCTACCTGAGCCTTTTAGGATTAAAATGGTTGAACGGATAAGACTCCATTCTAGAGAAACCCGTGAAAGGCTGATTAGAGAAGCTGGCTACAATGTTTTCATGCTTAGGGCTGAAGATGTTTTCATAGACCTTTTGACAGACAGCGGGACTTCAGCCATGAGCGATGAACAGTGGGCTGGCATGATAAGGACGAGGCAAGCGTATGCTGGGAGCGAGAGCTATTACAATTTGGAAAAAGCTGTTAGAGACATCTTTGGTTTTAAGTACTTTATCCCGGTTCATCAGGGAAGGGCTGCTGAAAACATACTTTTCTCTACATTGGTTTTTCCCGGATGTTATGTCCCAAACAACATGCATTTTGACACCACAGAAGCCAATGTGCTTTTGAGGGGCGGCTTTCCCGTCAACCTTGCGGTGGAGGAGGCTTTCGACACGCAGAAGGTTCTACCGTTTAAAGGCAACATGGATGTTGAGAAGCTTGAACAGCTTATAAAGGAGAAGGGTCCGGCGAAAATACCCCTAATAATGGTTACGATAACTAATAATGGTGTTGGCGGCCAACCAGTTTCGATGCAGAATATTAGGGAGGTTAGCGAGACTGCAAGAAAATATGGTATTCCCTTTTTCATAGACGCTTGTAGATTTGCTGAAAACTGTTACTTCATTAAGATGAGGGAGGAGGGTTACAGAAACAAAAGTATCAAGGAAATTGCCAGAGAGCTTTTCTCGTATGCGGATGGTTGCACTTTTAGCGGTAAAAAGGAGGCTCTGACAAACATTGGCGGATTTTTATGCACAAACATTGAAGAACTCTACGAGAAATTCAAAAGTTTAGCTATTGCCGTTGAAGGCTTCATAACATATGGTGGTTTAGCCTGTAGGGAACTGGAAGCCATGGCTATAGGTTTGTACGAAGCGATAGATGAGGAATACCAAACCTACAGGCACCGGCAGGTGGACTTTTTTGCACGTTTGCTGAGGGAAGGGAGTGTTCCAATAGTTGAGCCTCCTGGAGGCCATGCGGTGTATGTTGATGCTAAAAGGTTTTTGCCTCATATTCCTCCAGAACGGTTCCCTGGGCAAGCGTTAGTTGTTCAGCTCTACGTTGAAGCCGGTGTACGAGCTGTTGAGCTGGGCAGTTCATGTTTTGGAAAAATTGATGAAGCTACCGGAAAATTCATACCAGCTCCCATGGAGCTTGTGAGACTTGCCATCCCGCGAAGAGTGTACACTGATAATCACTTGAGGTACGTTGCTGAGAGCCTGATAAAGCTTTACGAGAAAAGAGACCGAATCAAAGGCTTAAAACGCGTATACGCTCCTAAGGTTCTGGGACACTTCACAGCAAAATTTGAACCATTAAACTGAAACCAGAACAAATTTAACATCAAAAAGGTTTATGTCCATAACGCCCGGTTAGTGGAACAAAGGCAACTCCACCGAGATTCTCTCTGATAATTCCTCCATCCGCGTTTTTGGTCACTTTTATCAGATTTTGGAAAAAATGCACATTTCCAACGGGAATAAGCATAATTCCGCCAAATTTAAGCTGTTCAATTAAAGGTTTAGGTATGTCCGGCGCGGCCGCAGTCACTAGAATCCTGTCATAGGGGGCTTTTTCCGGATACCCCATTGAACCGTCGGCGCATATCACTGTGACGCGGTCTCCGTAACCCGCCTGCATGATATTTTTTCTAGCAAATTCGGCTAAAGCCTCTATTATTTCAACAGTGTAGACGTGTCCCCACTCGCTTCTAGGCGCGTCGCTCGGCGCCACTATTTCAGCTATTGTGGCAGCATGCCACCCTGAACCTGCCCCTACCTCTAAAACTTTGTGGCCTACTTCCAATTGGAGGGCTTCATTCATGATGGCTACCATGTTTCGCCTAGCCTAGAGTCGATTACCTAGGCTATGTGGCGCTGAAATTGTCTGCCCAAATCCAATTGGAAGAGGTGTGTCCGCGGCGGCGTGTTGTCGCAAATTTTCTGGTAGGAATCTGGCGCGGGGAACTGCCTGCATAGCCTTTATAACTTTAGAGGTTCGGAGTATTCCCTCTTTTACCAGGTTTTCGATTAGTTTTTCCCAAGCTCTTTCAAAATCTTTCTCCAAACATGACACCAAACCAGAATAATGCGAAACAAGTTTTAATACATTTGCATCTCAAGCCGGTTTAACTACTACTTTACTGTTACCGATTTTGCCAGGTTTCTGGGCTTGTCCGGGTCGTATCCCTTTTCCACAGCCATGTAGTAGGCTAGAAGCTGTAATGGGACAACAAATGGTATTGGTGATAAAACGTCTGGAACGCCCTTTGGTATTTCCACGTAATCGTCGGCGAGTTTCTTAACTTCTTCGTCTCCTTCCTCTATAATGGCTATTATTGAAGCTCCTCTAGCCTTCATTTCCATGATGTTTCCTACAGCGGTTTTGTGGGTGTCATCTTTTGGACACACGAAAACCACAGAGGTTCCCTCTTCCACGAGGCTTATTGGTCCATGTTTACTTTCGCCAGCCGGGAAAGCTATGGCGGGGACGTAGGCTATCTCCATAAGCTTGAGCCTGCCTTCGTAAGCTGTGGCTGTGCTTATCCCTCTTCCAAGGAAAAAGAAGAATTTTGCGTCTTTGTATTTTTTAGCGATGCCTTTAATTTTCTCTTCTTGGGTCGCTAGCACTGTTTCAACTATTTCTGGGATTTTTCTAAGCTTCGCCTCTATATAGTCCATTTCGTCCTGAGATATTTTTCCCCTCTTCTTGGCTAGTCTGAGGGCCAACTGTACAAGAACCGAAAGCTGAGACGTGAAGGTTTTCGTGGCGGCAACACCTATCTCCGGTCCGGACTGTTGGCATATGTAAACACGGGAAACCCTTGTTAATGTTGATCCTATAACGTTTGTCAAGCCTAAAATTGTGGCGGCTCTTTGGCGAGCAATGTTTACCGCTGCAAGGGTGTCAGCTGTTTCTCCAGACTGGCTTACCGCTAGAATTGTGCTGTCAATGTTTACGGACTTGCCATGTTGCTCTACAAACTCCGAGGCGATCACCGGATATGTAGCCAAATAAGCAAGTTTGGAAAACATATAGGAAGCTGCCAGACAAGCATGATAGGATGTCCCACAAGCAACAAGAAAAACCTCCTTGGCGCGATCTAAGAATGTTGTCATTAAATCTAGATAATGCTCCTGAAGCCTCAAAGTGTTTCTTAGGCATGCAGGTTGCTCGTGAATTTCTTTCAACATAAAATGGGGAAAGCCTTGTTTAACAGCCATTTCGGGAGTCCAATCAACTATTTTCGGTTCCCGCACCACAGGGCTTGCGTCTGTGATTTTCCTTATTTCAAAACCTTCAGGGGTTAAGACTGCAAGCTCTCCGTTTTCGATGATAACAGTCTTATTTGTTAATGGCAGGAAAGCTGGGATGTCCGAAGAACAGTAGATTGCGTTTTCCGCCAACCCTAGGACTAGAGGGCTTTCGTTTCTAGCGCAAACAATTTTGTTCGGCTCCTTGGTTGAGATTACAGCAATAGCGTAAGAACCCTCAATCTTCCGTACAGCTTCAAGGACGGCGTCTTCAAGGCTTAGAAATGGATTGCTTTTAAATGTCTCCTCAATAAGGTGGGCGATAACCTCAGTGTCCGTTTTCGAAACAAACACGTGTCCTTTGTTTTCAAGTTCCAGTCTCAATTCAGCGAAGTTTTCAATTATGCCGTTATGAACCAAAGCCACTTGCCCGGTGCAGTCCACATGGGGATGTGCGTTAATTTGCAAAGGGGCTCCATGGGTCGCCCATCTTGTGTGACCTATACCTATGCTTCCGGGTAAATCGTCTAGATTGTGAATTTTATGGACGTCGTCTATCTTGCCGCTGTCCTTTTTTATGTAAAGTCTTCCCTCATATATTGTTGCTTCTCCAACCGAGTCGTATCCCCTATACTCTAAGCGTTTTAAAGCTTGATGTATTACTGGCGCGGCTGGGCTTCCATCCTTCAGAATGCAGCCAAAGATTCCGCACATTTGTTTTCCCCAGCAGCTTGTTTATTTTATTTTTGTTTTAAATAAGCATTTTTAACAGAAACTTTTTCTGCTCCAAAAATTTTTGTAATTCTTTTTAACTCGAACCCTGTTTTTGTTTCAATTATTGCGTGGTGTTGTGAAAATTTTTATAACCGTCTATTGGAGGATTTTTCTTGCAAGCTCTGCGCCTATAACCATGTTATTAAGTTTCGCGAAACTTACCCCCCACTTTCTTGTTCGTAATCCGCAGTCTGGGTTGACGAATATCCTGTTTGGATCGCTCACAATTTTTGCAGCGTGGAGGATTCTGTCTCTAATGAGCTCTGGAGGTTCAATAAAGTCCGTGTGTACGTCCACCACGCCTATACCATAGTTTCCTTGATAGCCGTTTTCTTCAAATGCTTTTAACTCGTTGTATCCAACCCTTGTTTCGCCTACTCCTGTTTGTATAGTGTCTCTGTTGGCGAATTCTAGGGCGAGCTGGCTACAGTTCCGCAGCTGACTTGCATATTTAGCTAGAATCTTGTAGTTACTGTAGCAGTTGTGGAGACTGAAAATGCAGTTGAAACCCTTAACTGTTTCATTGAAGGCTTCCACAAAAAGTTGCATCTCCTCGTTTGAAAGGTTTGTTGTTGCCGCCGGTTCGTCTATCTGAATCCATTTAGCTCCAGCCTCTATCAGGCGACTTATCTCCGGCCTTAAAACTTCTTTAATTAGGTCAAAGATGAACTCCTTTCTCGCGTAGCTTTTTCTCTTTTTGAAATCCTTTATCTGGGCGGCTGCCTTTCGTTCATAATACTCGTTGAACGTCCAATCTGCAAGCGTGTAGGGTCCCGTGAAGGGCACCTTAATCATTTTTCCGGTGTTATTCTTTGTAAATACGAATTCTTCAACGTAGAAGGATCTTGTGTATGCTGGTTTGCCAACACATGCAGCCTTGTTAAAGTATCTATAGTCAAAGGATTTGACGTAGCCTAGAAACTTAAAACCCTCCGTGTTCCGTACAACATGCTCATACATTTCTGAGCGCCACTGTTCTCCGTCAAAAATTATGTCTAGCCCAGCTTTTTCGAAGAAACGTATGGCATATAACGCAGACCACTGGAGTATTGCTTTCTTGTATTCGCCTGTTCTTTCCGGTTTCTCTAGCATTTTTATCAAGGCTTCAAAGTTTTCCACCCCTAACCTCCGCCCCCATTCGACAGCTTCGGCGATTTCTTCTTTGGAAGGGGTTTCTCCTCTGTAGGCTTTCACTCTCCACGCTGGTTTAGCTAGGCTTCCTATTTCCTGAGTTGGGAAAAGCTTGTCCATTACCAGTAGCCTCTTTCAAGGATTTTTGTGGCACGGCCTATAACCCTTATTTTTTCTTCAGCTCTTTCCCAAGGTAAAAATTCAAGATCGCAGTTTGGGCATATGAAAACGTCTCGTATTTTTGATGGATAAATAGCCTCAACTACCTCATTTGCAACCTTTACAATTTCATTTTCATCTTCCACTAGCGAAGTGCGGGCGTCTATTAGGCCTAGGGCGACACCTTTCTCAAATGTGTGTTCTTTGAGTTCTTTCATGTTGGTTTCGTATAAGTCTATTCCTAAATCGTCCACGGGGAAATCGAGGGCTTCAGGTAGGATTTTTGCGAAGTCGCCGAAAAATGTTTGGAGACACGTTCTGGCATTTGCGTTTTTTAGCGTTATCCGCAGTGCTTCTTTAACGTCTACCAGATTATCCTTTGAAACGCTTTCTTCAAATGGGTTGTAGACGAGGGCTGGATCGCTTAGCTGGATGTATTTGAAACCGACTTTGGCTAGGCTTTTAACTTCTTCGCTTAGAACCTCTGCGAATGCGAACATTAACTCCCTTTCGCTCCTGTAGAATCTGTTCTCCGCAAGCTTTGCAAACGTGTAGGGTGCTGGCAGAACGGCTTTCCATGGAACGTTTTTGGGCATAAGCTCGATGTATGCAATTTTGGCGACTATGCCCTCTGCTTGGTGCAGAGGTCCGACGATTACTGGTTTTCTATAAAAGGTGTTATTGTTGAACCATCTTGCGAGGCTTCCCGCATTTAACCCTCTAAGGTTTTCGGTGAAAGGCCTTAGAAGGTCTTGCCATTTTAACATGCCGTCTGTAACGTAGCTTAACCCGGCTCGAACCTGTGCTTCTATAACTTTTTTCGTCGCTTTCGTGAAAGCTTCTTCCAGCTCTTTTATGCTTGCTTTGTTTCTGTCGTAGGCTCTTGTGATCTCGACTAAGTCCTTTGGTCTTGGGAGGATTCCGGTGACATAGCATCCAATCATCGGTGGGCCAGCTTCGTCTTGTGATTATAGAACTTTGGCGGGAGGATAGTTAAGTTTTCTTGGCATGTTTGACTATTATAACGAAGGTTTTAATAGTTGTGCGCCTTTATGGCTATTGATTGCCATGGCTAGAAAGCTATTGTTGCATGATGATGGAACGACGCGTATGGTCAAAGAAGTTATGGTGTTTGATGACCCCAGAAAGTTGAAGCTGGCTTTGAGCGGGATTAGCTGGAAGATTTTGAACATGCTTTCTGAAAGGGAGATGTATCCACTTCAAATAGCGAGGGAGCTTGGAGTTCACGCGCAGAAGGTATACTACCACGTTAGGAAGCTTGCCAAAGCGGGGGCGATAGCTGTTGTTCGGCAAGAGGGGAAGAAAGGCGCTATAGCTAAATACTACAGTGCAACGGCGCCGGCTTTTGCCGTGGAGCTTCCGTATGGTTATAAGCCTGTGGAGTGGGCTTTGCCTGCTTGGGTTGGCGAGCCTTTGAGGAGATTTTTCAGCGAGTTTTTGCGGGAAGACGGGGTTTTTGATGGAAAAATTGTTGTGGGCAGTCCGCTGCCGCACGGTCCTTTTAGGACGAGTGCGAGGGATGGGCATTATGCTTCGCATTTAGCCTTCTTCCTTGGACAGTTTGCCCATATGCCCAGGGATTTCGTGGTTAAGCTGGACGTGGATGTTAAAGCCGAAAAAGATGAAAGGAACAATCTAATTCTCGTTGGCGGACCTGGAACAAACTTGTTGACGCAGGAGCTTAATGATCATCTGCCTATAAAGTTCAACATGCAACCTTCAGAGCAAGGCTTCTTGTTTGGAGGGCTTTTCTCCACTAGAACTGGGCGTGTTTACACCGCTGATAGTGTGGGTCTTATAGCTAAAATTGTAAACCCATGGGATTCCAGCAAACGGGTTATCGTTTTAGCAGGGAACAAAGCTGTCGGCACAAAGGCCTGTGTTTTGGCTCTAACAAACTTCTGGGAGAAAACTCTGGAGAAATATAGGGGCGAAGAGTCCTTCGCAGCCGTTATACAAGGATTTGACTTAGATGGCGATGGCAAAGTAGATTCAATAGAGGTTCTGGAATAACCGGCTTTTAGGGACTCTCATGATGGCCACAGAGGTTGTCAACGCTTTTGGACATAGAAATATCAAGGCTACCCATAAAACCACCTTTGAAATAACGAAGGAGAGGGAGCTTTCTGTTAGGGGAGACTGCATAGTTGCAGTTTCAGCTGACAAAGGGTTTCCAGATTTTAGACCCGAGTTTAAGGAGCTTCTCCGTATGGATGGCGCTAAATTAAAGGTTCAGATAAAGGTTGATGGAATTGTGGAGACCGTGTCTGCTTTTGGCAGTTCAAGGCTCATTCTGGCCCATCCCACGAATTTGGTTGTTAGGAAAAGCGAATACATCTGTGGTAGGACGTTGGCCATAAGGGCGGATAAGGCTGCTCGTGATTTTTCTAGGGATCTTGTGGCGAGGCTGCAAAACCCAGCGCAGAGGGTGCAGATATTTTTGACTGTTGAGGTTTAGCGAATTTCAGCGTCTAGGGCTGCTTGCCATTCATAGGGGGCTGTTTCGCGGACAAACCTGGAGAAGAAAATGTCTTTAACAGTTCTTCCATGTTTTTCAACTTCTTCTTTAAACTGGGCTTTCAAATTCTCCAGACCATCTGAGCCTTTTACGAAGCTGTAGAAGTGTATGACGCCGCCTTCCGGTTTTAGTGCTTCGCATGCGGCGTCAATAAACTCGAAGGCTTTTTCGGGCAGGTTCATTATCACGCGGTCTGCGGTGCCGCGGAGTTGTTGTTTGACGATTTGTCTCGCGTCGCCAAGAATTGGGTGAACTTTTCCATTCACACGGTTTAACCTAATATTCCTTTTGAGGAGTTCGATGGCGTCCGGATTTATGTCTATTGCGTAAACCTTCACGTTCATGTGTTTTTTGGCTATGATTATCGCGAAGGGTCCAACTCCGGTAAACATATCTATGACCATTTCGCCTTCCTTGACCGAAGACGCCACCCGTATATGTTCGTGGGACAGACGCGGCGAAAAATAGGCTTTCGCCAGATCCACGTGGAACAAGCATCCGTGTTCCTTGTGGATGGTTTCCGTTTTGGGTTGCCCGGCTATTAGGTTGAACTCTCTTAGGCGGTATTCGCCTTTTATGGCTCCAGCTTTAGCCAGAACTGTCTGCACACTTCTGTGCACTTGTAGTATGGCATCCCCTATTTCCTTCTTATACGCTTCAAGCTCCGGCGGAACTTCAATTATAGCTATGTCTCCCACAATGTCCATGGCGCGGGGAAGGCAAGCCAAAAGGTGCGGCGGCATCTTATCCTCTAAAACTTCCTGAATTGTTCTGGGATGTTTTCGCCGCTCTTGGAAAACGCTCTCTAAAATTTCTATGGAAGGAGCCTCTCTAAGTTTTTCAAGCTCCTCAGGATTGGGTTTTCTAGTTAAGGGCACGTAAATGTGGCTGTCATCTCTTTTTATTTCCAATTCTCTGTCAATTATTCCCAGCCTGTAGGCGGTTGTTATGATTTTTTCTCCGTAAACCCTTGGTATTTTAAGGCACAGCGCATTTTTCGCCACTTTAAACGCCTAAAAGACTATTCTATCACCTTGAAAAAGTCCCTTTCGGTTATTATGCCCACAACCTCTCGTTTTGAACAACCACAGGAAGCCCAGCTGAGGCTTTCTCCTGCATTAATCGCCAGACGTTGTCACCCCGTTTTCGAAATGCATGTTAAAACTTTTGTTGACATGATTTCTAAAACTGGTTTGGTAGTTTTTTCAGGGCTTGTTTTTATAATGTTTTCTAGGCCTAAAACCCTTCAAGAATTTTCCGTAGGCGTGCTTACGACTGGAATTTGCCACTTGTCTTGCGTATCATTTCCATGATGGCTGTGTATTCTGGGTTAGTCATTCTCGTAAATGGATGAATGGATGTTTTGGTTGGCTATTTCCCCTACACGCAAGCAATTTCCCAAAATCTACTCTTCAATTTCCAGTTCTGCTCGGCAGTCTTCACATAGGAAAGAGCCGTCTACGTCTTTTAGGTTGTCTGACCATCCTCCGCATCGGTCGCAGTAGCCGCTGAGGGATGTTTCCTCCTCGCTTGTTTCTCCCTCCAGTACTGTTTGTGTAGTGCTCTCGCTTTCTATTAATGCTTTTTCGTATATGGTTTCTATGAGTTCGGGCATGACTGCTAAGATATCTTTGCTTGAGATTAAACCGACAAGCTCGCCCCTGTAGACTACTCCTAGCCTCCTAATGTTTAGTCTGCTCATTTTCTTTGCGGCTTCGTTTATGGTTCGATCTGGTTCTATGGTTATTAGAGGCGTTGTCATTACATCTTTAGCCTTCACAGTGTCCGGTTTGAGGTTTTTTGCGAGAACTCTTGTAACCAAATCCCTTTCAGTTATTATCCCTATGGGTTTTCCTTCTTTGTTTACAACCACTATGCAACCCAGTTCATGTTTTTCCATGAGTTCTGCAACGCGAACTGCCGTTGCGTCTTCGTCCACGGTTATAACTGGGCTGCTCATAACGTCCCTTACGAGCATTTTCGGCCTTAAACCTATTTCAGCCATTAGTTTTCCAACCGCTAGCCCTTTTTCAAGCCGTCGGCTGCCCACTCAACTCAGAATAAAAAGTGGCATTTAAAACTTCCCACAATCCATTGGAGACTTCACTTTTGGGAGGAAGGTTATTATCTTGGCATTTTCGTTTTAAACCATCGTGAGGATGTATGCTTAGAACAAATGTGGATAGACTTGTTAAAATCTCGGTTGTCGGCGAGGTGGCAAGCCCCGTATATGGAAGAAGCGTATACAATATTTCAGCCGACGGCATACCGGTTGTTTTGCCCGGCGTTGGCGGCATAACTTACAATGTAAGGGTTGGCGATCCAGCTTGCGGGTGGGAGGCGGACCATGTTGAGCCGGGTGTCAGCATAGAAAATAAGGAGAATGACCCGCGGTTTGGGCAGGGCGCAAATACCGCTTTGAATGTGCTTTCATGTGTTGGAAACGAGGCTGTTGTTGTTTCAGGAGACGCAAAGGGCGCCAAAGGAGTTGTGACGGGCAAGCATGGCGGAGTTGAGCATGTTCTCGTCGATTTTCAGCCGGAGGTTCTCGAAAAGCTCATGTTGGGCGACAAGGTTCTCGTGAAGGCTTATGGAGTTGGCTTGAAGCTCCTTGAATTCCCGGACATAAGGGTTATGAACATGGATCCACGTTTCTTGGAGGCTTTAAACCCTAAACCCGTTGGCGACAAGCTCGAAGTTCCTGTGACCCACGTGATTCCGGCTGCCATCATGGGTTCCGGACTTGGTGCAAACCAGACGTATACTGGGGACTATGACATTCAGCTTTTTGATGAGACAACTCGCCGTGAGTATGGGCTTGACGACTTAAGGCTTGGCGACTTGGTGGCCATTTTGGACGCAGACCACTCTTATGGGCGGATTTACCGTAAAGGCGCTGTTTCCGTAGGCATAGTTGTCCACACGGATTGTGTGACATCCGGGCATGGTCCGGGTGTAACGACGCTTTTCACCTCTTCGAAGGGCAAGATAATTCCGAGGATAGACCCGAAGGCTAATATTGCTTACATGCTTGGTCTGAGGACAGATATATAAGTGAGAACAGCGTTTTCAATGGTAGAAGCCTTTGCGGGATGTTTGTTATGCCGTATAAGCGGAAAAGCCGTGGTAGGTCGAAGGGTGCTAAGGGTAGGAGCGACTTTGTTCACTGTGCAAACTGCGGTCAGCTTGTGCCTAGGGACAAGGCAAAAAAGGTTACCCGTCGGTTTTCGCTGGTGGACCCTGTTTTGGCCAGGGAGCTTCGCCAGAAGGGTGCTTACATTTCAGCCCCAGCTGAAACAAAGTATTACTGTGTTTCATGTGCTGTGCATTATGGCATTGTTAAGGTTCGGGCTAGAGAGGAACGCAAGCTTCGGGCTGGCAGGAAGGTTTAGACGCCCTCCTCCTCTTTCTTTAAAGCCTTATATACGTGGAGAATTCTTTGTATCACTGTCAGGTTTGTGAGCACCGCCAATACTATTATTCCGGCTTCAAGGGCGCTTTTCCAGAAAACCTCAACTATGCTTGCCGCCGCTGTTATAATTAGACGTTCAGCCCTCTCTGCCCAGCCTATGCTCTCCATTTTTATTCCGGCGGCTTCGGCTCTGGCGCGGGTGTAGCTTACCAGCAACGAGCCTGCCAACGCTGTTAACCCCCAGTGTAGTGTGCACAGTTCGCCTAGCATAATGCCCGCGTATATGGCTGCGTCTGCGTATCTGTCTAGGAGCGAATCTAGAAAGCCGCCGAATGGGGAGGTTTTCTGGCAGAGTCTAGCCAAGGCTCCGTCCAGCATGTCGCAGTAGCCTGAAAACAGAAGCAGCACCACGGCAAATAGTAGGTTTTGCCTTCCGCTCGTGTAGGCTAGGGCTGAAAGCAACGCGAAAACCATTCCTAGGGCGCTTATGGCGTTTGGTGTTAAGCCCAACCTGTCGGCTGCTTCCGCTTGGGTTTTTATGGCTGACTGCACTTTGGCTTTAAATCTTGTCAGCATGGCTTTCGCCTTTCTCATTGTGGCAATTCTTATTTAAGAATTATAACAAGGTAGAGTCGGTGTAAAACTTGGAGTGTGTTAAGGCTTGATAAACGTGGACGTGGTTAGGGTTGGCGACAAGAAGTTTTTGGGGGTTAGGGTTGAGCTTCCAGACTCGCCGCCGCTGGTGCTTATTGTGGCAGATAAAGGCTTTGTCATGTGTGGTTTCCTAAATATTGAGGCTGCGGAACGCCTTGGAGTGGCTGCTGCCATGGTAAGCGGGGTAAAAACCTTCGAAGACATCCTAAACACTGAGATTAAAGCTGTAACTTCAAAAGCTAAGGGCATGGGTGTTCAGCCTGGAATGCGAGGTGAAGAAGCCCTAGCGCGTATGCTGTAAATGTCAATTTTGCTGTTGGCTCATTGAATGAGGAAAATGGTTTCAGAAAAAGGCTTAAGGTGACCTTCCCCTCCCTCTCTAGCTCTGCTTGACTTTAGGTTCGGTTACAAAAATGGCTGTTGCCACCGCTGTGGATGCCATGGCGATTAGTAGTAGAAATGGTGCCATTTTTGAAGTCGTTTCATAGAGGAAGCCGCCTAAAAGCAGTGCCGCTGATCCAAGGAGGCAGTCTATGAAGTTTGAAAATCCCAATAGTTTTCCCCTGTACTCTTTTGGGGTTAGGTCGGCTTGTAGGGATGGGTATGCCGTGAAGACTAGGACATTGCAGATTGCCGAAAACACTGAAAAAGCGTATAATCCTACAGGGTTACCATGCAGAAACAGTGCCATCGCAAGAGCTCCGGATATGGAGGAAAAGATTAGTGGTTTCTTTCTACCAATTTTGTCCACCATTTTGCCTACGGGAAGCAGTGAGCAGTAAAATGTTATGGAATTGACGGTTTGCAGAACTGCCCATTGGAGTTCATCTACTCCTAAAACCTTATTGGCGTAAAGCACGTAGTAGGGTATGCACATCCTCACAAAAAACATGAGGGGCGTAAAGATAAGGAAGAGGTAAAGCATCGCCTTTGGCAAAAATCTCCAGACGGTTATACACTCTCTAAAAGCCTTAGGATACTCTTTCAGAAACTCTGATGGGGAAAACCCAGCCCTTTCAGTTTTCACTGTCTCCTTCAGCTTTAGAAGCATTATTCCGGAGATAAGCCAGCATATGGAAACTATTATGTAAGCCATTCTCATTCCGGCTACTAGCCCATATTTAAGGCATAATATTCCAGCAACAACTGGCGAAAGGATGGAGGTTACACCAGCAAGCATGGAAAGCGAATAGCCTAAACCACGCTTTTCCGGTGGGAGGGAGTCTGCGACCAATGCTGACATTGCTGGCTGGGCTATGGTGACTGTGCCTATCAGCAGTTCGCCTAAAAGGATAAAGTGCCATGTGGGGGCTGCAGCGAAAACAAGGTATATGAGAGTTCTGGCGAGGCTTGCGCCTACAATTAGCGCTTTTCTCCCCCTTTTATCCGCCCAGTAGCCGCCTGCCAACTGTAGAAATGCCATAGCAAACCATGATGCCGACAAAATTGAACCTATTATGAGAGGTGAGCCGCCCAAAGACTCAACATAAAGCGAATAATAAGTGTCTGGGAGAAGGTGGGCAAAATCGGTAAAAGCCCAGACAGCCAATAGTATGAAAACGTTTCCAATAACGAAGCCGAATTCCTCATTAAAACGCCTAAAAATTTTCCATGAACCTTTGGCTGGTTTTTCAGCCAATAGTGACTACCCCCCTCAAGAATTTTACAAGAACTAGAAGATAGTAACTATAAAACAATGTGTATTCCCTTAGCATAGCCCATCCTGGGCTTCCCTGCTGAATTATTCGTTTGGCAATCTTAATAAGTGCTTCCAGCATATCACTGAAACTGGCTGGAAGGCATGAAATCTTCAAAGGAGGCTGTTTTGGAGGCTGTTGCTTCAGAGGTTAAGGCTTGTAGGCGTTGTGATCTTTGGAAGACCCGCAAGAACGCTGTTCCAGGCGAGGGCAGTCCAAAAGCCAAAATTATGTTTGTTGGGGAGGCTCCGGGCTACTGGGAAGACGTCAAGGGCAGGCCTTTTGTTGGAGCTGCTGGAAAGTTTTTGGACACACTTTTGGCTGAGGCTGGTCTCCAGCGGAGCCAAGTCTTCATTGGGAATGTTTTGAAGTGCCGTCCGCCCGGCAATAGGGAGCCAGCACCCGTCGAGATTGAGGCTTGCACGCCCTTTTTAGATAGGCAGATTTCGGCAATACAGCCTAAACTCATAGTTACCCTTGGGCATTATTCTACGGCTTATATTTTCTCGAAGGCTGGAATAGCCTTCAAAGGCATTACAGAGGCTAGAGGCAAATTCTACCAAGCAAGAGTTTTGGACTTAGCCGTAACAGTTTTTCCAACACTGCACCCGGCGGCGGGACTTTACAGCGCCAAATACAAACAACTACTTATTGACGATTTTAGGCTGCTTAAGGCGAAAATTTTAGAGCTTGGTTTGACCGCTTCAGTCTAGCTTTTTGGCGGTTTTAAGCGCGTTTAAGAGTTCTTCCGCGTTTTTGTAGGTTTTTGATGGCAGTTCCGCCAGCAGCTCAGCCAGCCTAACTTGTTTGCCCTCTTCGATTTCCACAAGCCTCCACCCCACCTTCTTAACCAGCATGCTTTTTGGCGTTGGATACCGCGTCTTAGCTATAACGCTTTTAACGGATTCTAAGCCCACCGCGCCGGTGACTTTTGGGAATTTTCCGCTTGAAAGATAGTGCATGAAACGTAGTCCATCTTCAAACATGGAGAGGTTGTTGAAAAGCACATAAACCGTTTTGCCCTCCGCCTCAAAATTTTTGGCGATCTCGCTAAGCCTTCGCAGTTCTTCGTCCGTGTACTGGTAGTAGTAGAGTTCTTCGCCTAACCCGTGCAGCCGAAAATAGGCGATTTGGCCGGTGTAGGCTGGCAAAACCCGGAAGGGGTCGGTTACATGCACCACGTTTAGGCGACTTAAAACTTGCCTGAGTCTCTCCACGACTTCGGGTTTCTCCCATTCTGGCCCCCGGGTCTCCCACACAAGGGTTAGGTCTTCACAGTTTATGTTTGCAAAGAATTTTTCCGCTTCGCCGAGTTTGTCGGGGCGGAAGGAGCCCGGCGTCTGTATCAGCAGTATCTTCGCGTTTAGGGTTCTGCAAATCTCTTTCATTTTTTCGAAGGCTTTAATACATGTTTCGTCAAGCTTCATTTTCGCTTTATGGCTTATGTCTTGGTGGGCTTTAACCGTGAACTCGAAGTCTCCGGGAGCTTTTTCCCGCCATCCTTCAACGGTTTCAAGCTTCGGATACTCGTAAAAAGTGCTGTTCAATTCGACAAGCCTATAATTTTCGAAGTAGCGCTTCATCGAAGTTGGAAACCCGCAACATCCCACCTTGATCAAGGCTAAACTCCCCCCACAAGGCGGTTACGTGCTCACTTTAGGAGGTGGGCGGACGGCTCTACCAAGCTTTACGCGTAAGGCTATGCGGTAAAGTTTCCGAAGCGACTTCACAAGCTGCTCAACTGTTGGCAGCGCCGAATATATTATGGGTATGTGGTCATACTCCGCCAGCCTAACCGAATACTCATCAGGCTTTACGCCGTGGAAAACCACAACTCGCGGTTTTAGGCTGCTCATGCGCACAAGCATCATGGGCGAGTTCTCGTTTCCAATATTTGTGAAGACCAGCGCCCTCTCAGTTGTGGCGCCGAAAAGCTGAGCATACTCGAAGCCTGAAAGAGTTTCAATAGTTTTCTTGCTGTCCACAACCGTGTAGCCTAAAACCTCCTTAACCGGTGGGCTGGAGCAGGCCACAACCTCGCCCTTAATGGCTTTACACAAATATTCAACCCGCACCGGGATTGGAAACTCCCTCAAATCAACAACAGCTACGCTTGGAGAACTTGTAAGCTTTGCGAACTCGCGGATGAAACGTCCTCCTCTCTCCTCGTCAATTTTCAAAAGCGCCCAGACAAAACGCCGCACAAACTTTGTGCCCGGGCTCTTCCGACGCCCGCTTTCATAATCGCTTATAACGGAAGGTGAAAGCATCATTTTATCGGACAATGTTGTCTGGGAAACGCCGAAAAGCTCCCGCCACTTACGCATGGCGGCGCCCGGCTTGTTGGAGAGAATGATCTCGCCAGCAATTCTTCTAGCGAGAACCTCGCGAACACTGGGAGACACAGACATGTAAACGCCTTTCCCTTCCGCCCGCCCAAACAACCCATAAATGTGCAAGTATAAAACTGTACCGCTTCGCCAAACGTTGAAAACTAGGGGGTTTAACGCCATGAAAACCTGCGGATTTGAATCTGGGGCATAGCTGATATTCCACCTTTCAACGTGGCGCTGTGGTATTCCTGCAGAGACTTTATTGTGAAAGAGCCTTCCATAATCCGTTCAATGGCCATGACGGCTGCATGGGCTGCGGCGACTGTGGTTATGTATGGCGTTTTATACTCCACAGCCGTCCTCCTAATGTGGAACTCGTCGTCCTTTGGGCCTTTACCCTTCGGCACATTTATTATCAGACTTATTTTTCCAGCTCTTACGTAGTCGACTATGTTGGGCTGTCCCTCGCTGACCTTTGGAACCACTTTAGCTTCAACCCCCACGGCGGCTAAAGCCTCCGCTGTTCCGCGAGTTGCCAGAATCCTGAAGCCAAGCCTAGCCAGCTTTTTGGCTACGGGTACAATGCGAAGCTTGTCCTCATCTCTGACGCTTATGAAAACCGTTCCACCCGTCGGCAGCCTAGTCTCGGCAGCCAACTCCGCCTTGTAATAAGCCATTCCGAAATCGCAGTCTAAACCCATAACCTCCCCAGTGGACTTCATTTCGGGTCCAAGAACCACATCCACTCCGGGAAGCTTAGCGAAGGGGAAAACAGCCTCCTTGACGGCTATATGGCTAATCTTCGGAGTTTCCATAACACCCAGTTCCCGTAGTTTTCTGCCAACCATGACTTTGGCGGCTACCTTTGCCAGCGGGACACCGGTGGCTTTGCTTACGAAGGGCACGGTTCTGGAAGCGCGGGGGTTAGCTTCAAGCACGTAGACCGTTCCATTTTTAACGGCGAACTGGACGTTTATCAACCCAACCACGCCAAGTTCTTTGGCTATTTTCCGCGTGTAGTCTATCATCGTTTGGACAACCTGTTCGCTGAGGCTGAAAGGCGGCAGAACGCAGGCAGCGTCCCCAGAATGCACCCCAGCCTCCTGAATGTGTTCCATAACCCCGCCGATGTAGACAGTTTCGCCGTCGCAGACTGCGTCGATCTCCGTTTCAACAGCGTCCTCTAAAAACTTGTCAATCAAGACGGGGTGTTCAAGGGAAACCTCTATGGCCTCCCTTACAAACTTCAGCAACGTTTCCTCGTCGTAGATTATGTCCATGGCCCTCCCGCCGAGCACGTAGGAAGGCCTAACAAGCACGGGGTAGCCAAGCCTTCTCGCTACTTCTCTGGCCTCTTCTAAGCTTTTAGCCGTTCCGTTTGGAGGCTGTGGTATGCCAAGCCTCTCCAAAACCTCGGCGAAACGCTTCCTATCCTCAGCCTTGTCTATGCCGTCCGGAGGCGTTCCAATAATTTTTACGCCCTGCTTTTCCAGTGGTATAGCTAAGTTCAGCGGCGTCTGCCCGCCAAACTGCACTATGACCCCTTCAGGCTTCTCCCTTTCAACAATGTTCATGACGTCCTCGAAGGTTAACGGTTCAAAGTATAGTTTGTCAGAGGTGTCAAAATCTGTGCTGACGGTTTCAGGGTTGCAGTTTACCATTATAGTTTCATAACCTTCACTCTTCAAAGCCTTAACAGCGTGGACACAGCAGTAGTCAAACTCTATTCCTTGGCCTATTCTGTTCGGACCCGAGCCTAGAATCACAATCTTCTTTTTACCTGTTTCCCTAACTTCGTCTTCATCCTCGTAGGTGGAGTAATAGTAGGGAGTTTCAGCCTCAAACTCCGCTGCGCAAGTGTCAACCATTTTGTATGTGGGTGTTATGCCCAACTTTTTCCTCAAAGCTCTCACGGTAAGTTCATCTGTGCCCAGTAGGAAGGCTATTTGTTTGTCCGAAAAACCTAAACGCTTGGCCTTTAGCAAAACCTCCCTTGTAACTGTTTCAACTGTGTACTTTGCAATTTCCCCTTCCAGGTCAACGATGTTCTTGATCTTGTAAAGGAACCACCTATCTATCTTCGTTAACTCGTGGATTTCGTCGATGCTTAAGCCGCTCTTTACGGCGTTTCTTATGTAGAAGACTCGCTTGTAGGTTGGGATCCGCAGATAGTCCTTTAAGGTTTTGACGTCTGGCATGGGTTCATCCTTCCCATCGGCGCCAAGCCCATGGCGGCCTATTTCAAGAGACCTAATCGCCTTCTGGAGGGCTTCCTCAAAAGTTCGGCCTATAGCCATAACCTCGCCCACAGACTTCATTTGGGTTGTTAAAGTTTTATCGGCGTCGGGAAACTTGTCAAAGGGCCACCTTGGAATCTTAACCACCACATAGTCTATGGTCGGCTCAAAGGAGGCAGGCGTCTTCTTCGTAATATCGTTTGGAATTTCGTCCAAGGTAAGCCCAACAGCAAGCTTGGCTGCAATTTTGGCTATTGGAAAACCCGTAGCCTTAGACGCAAGGGCCGAGCTTCTCGAAACGCGGGGGTTGATTTCTATGGCTACAAAGCGTCCATTTTCAGGGTGGACGGCAAACTGTATATTGGATCCCCCAGTTTCAACACCGACAGCCCTTATGATTTTGATGGCGGCGTCCCTAAGCGTCTGGTACTCTCTGTCCGTCAAGGTTTGGGCAGGAGCCACTGTAATGCTATCTCCCGTGTGAATGCCCATGGGATCCATGTTCTCTATGGAGCAGATTATAACTACGTTGTCGGCTTTGTCCCGCATAACCTCCAGTTCGTACTCCTTCCAGCCCACAACAGACCCCTCTATCAAAACTTGGCCGATGCGGCTGTAAGCTAAACCCTTAGAAACTATTTGGGCGAGGTCTTTTTCGTTGTAAGCTACCCCTCCGCCTGTTCCTCCAAGGGTGAAGGCCGGCCTAACTATAACGGGATAGCCTATTTCCACGGCTATTTTCAAGGCTTCTTCAACAGAGTAGGCTGCAGCGCTTTTTGGAACAGGTATGCCTATGCTTTCCATGGTTTGTTTGAAGAGAAGCCTGTCCTCGCCCCGTTTTATGGCTTCAAGCTTCGCCCCGATCAACTCCACACCGTACTGGTCTAAGATGCCCCTTTCAGCAAGTTCAGCGGCCAAGTTTAGGCCTGTTTGTCCTCCGAGAGTTGGAAGCAGCGCGTCAGGCTTTTCCCTCTTAATGATCTCCGTTAAAACTTCAACGGTTAAGGGTTCAATGTAAACTTTGTCCGCCATCTCTGGGTCGGTCATTATCGTAGCCGGGTTAGAGTTAACCAAAACAACCTTGTAGCCTTCCTCCCTCAAAGCTTTACATGCCTGGCTTCCGGAATAATCAAATTCGCAGGCTTGGCCTATAACGATGGGGCCTGAACCTATTATCAAGATTTTATGGATATCTGTTCTCTTGGGCATTTACGCATACTCCTCCATGGTTCTGGCGAAATCTTCAAAGAAGAAGTAGGTGTCGTGGGGGCCTGGACCCGCCTCGGGGTGGTATTGGACGGCTTTTATTGGCAGCTCCCTATGTTTAAAGCCTTCCACAGTGTTGTCGTTCAAGTTTATCTGAGTTAAAACAAGGCCAGCTTCCTCTAGGGTCCCCTTGTCCACGGCGAACCCGTGGTTTTGGGTTGAAATGAAAACCCTTCCAGTTTCCAAATCCTTTACGGGCTGATTTGCCCCTCTATGGCCAAACTTAAGCTTGTAAGTTTTTGCACCCAAAGCCAACGATATTATCTGGTGGCCGAGGCAGATGCCATACAAAACAACTTTCCCCGCAAGCCTTCTCGCTGTTTCAACGGTCTCCTTAACCCGTTGGGGATCGCCTGGACCGTTGGAGATCAGCACTCCATCAGGGTCATATGTGAGGATTTCATCCGCCGGGGTGTTATACGGGACAAGTATTATGTTTGCGTAGTTTTGAAGTTGGCGGATTATGCTAAGCTTTACTCCGCAGTCGATTAAAACTACGTCCAGCCTACAGCCGCATTCGATTATTTTCGGCTCTTTAACGCACACCTTTGGCACTACGTCTAATTCGGTTATGGCCGGCTGCATCCTTGTTTTCTCAATAAGCCCTTGAATGTCCGGCTTTTCTCCCTCTTCGTAAACTAGGAGGGCGCTTTTCATCGTCCCATGAACCCGCAGCTTTTTAGTGAGCATTCTTGTGTCGACGCCCTGAATTCCTGGAACCCCTTGCTCTTCAAGGAGTTTCGGGAGGGATTTTTCTGAGCGCCAGTTGCTCGGGGTTTCGCAGACTTCTCTAACAACAAAGCCTTCGACCTTCACTCCGTCAGATTCGAAGTCTTCGGGGCAGACGCCGTAGTTCCCGATAAGCGGGTAAGTCATCATTAAAATTTGCCCAGCATAGGATGGGTCGGTTAAGGCTTCGACGTAACCCGTCATCCCGGTGTTGAAGACGAGCTCGCCATTGGCTTCGCCGAGGGCACCGAAACCCTCGCCATAAAAAAGGGAGCCATCTTCAAGGACGAGAACCGCCCTCTTACCGTTATGACAGCAACCCATCTTCGCCATCTCCGCCGCAACCTTCGGTTTCCTTCCCAAAAAGCCAAATTTTAGGCAAAAGAAGCTTGAATGCTGGTTTAAAAATGCTTTTCAGCCTTTTTATTGCCGATTTTGACTGTAGAAAAGTTTTACTTTTATTTTTTCCAGAAATCTTTTGGATCTCACCAAATTGGGTCTTCACGACCCACACCGAGGATTTAAGGTTCAACCATATAAACCTTTTCCACAAGCCTATTGCAAAGCTCTTTTAGACCGCGAAGACGATGAATATTCCGACGACAACCAGCACGGAGCCCAAAACGGTTTTTGCCGTCACTTTTTCGCGGAGCATCACTACACCGGCCATTGTTGAGAATAGTGGTGTCGTGGAGGATATGGGTACTGCTTGAGACTCGGGTATGAGGAGAAAGCTGAACGTCAAAAAGAACCATCCCAAACCAATGGCTATTAAACCGCCACCCAACAAGAACGCCGCGTTTCGCCATCCAACCTTCGTGAAACCCGTGTCTCTTATGCTAGCCAGCGTATATGCCAGAAGCAGCACTGCAACGGCCAAAAGGCGGATGGTGTTCACAGCGTAAGCGTGTTCGATGTTTTGCGTTTTCTTCACGGCGAGGTTAACCATTGAAATGCTTATAGACCAAGCCATAGCCGTACATAGGGCGAAAACTGTTCCACGTATGCCGTCCTCGGCTGGCTTTTTTAGGTTTTTGTCCACCTTCTCGCCTGTTAGAAGCCAAACACCAAAAACAATTATGAACGCTCCAGCCGCCATCGGGAGGGTTATGTTTTCCCCAGCTAGGAGGTAAGCCCATAGTAGATTGAAGAGTGGGTAGGTGCATGTTATTGGAACAGCCCTTGAAACACCTATGGTTTTTAGGCTAAGCATGTACAATGTGTCGCCTAGCCCCAAGCCGACAATCCCGCTGATGCATGCAAGGCCAATGGCTTGTTTTGGAAGTTCCGTGAAAACGTTGACCCTTCCCAAAACGGCTAAGAAGGCCAATAGAACAAGGCCTGTTCCAACGCAGCGCACAGTGTTCGCTTGAATGGGGTGGGTTGAAGCTAAAGCTCGCTTGTAAAAAACAGCTGAAAAAGTCCAGCATAAGGCTGCCCCTAAAGCTGCAAGCTCGCCGATCATTAAGGGAAAAACGTAAAACCTCCATTAATTTAACCGTTTTCAACGGGGCTAAATGCATGGCGCATATTCAAGTCTACTGGTGCGCCGAAGTGGCGGCTAAGTTCCCTCAACTAGCCGTAAGCATAGGTACGATAGGCGGCGTGTCGGTTGAGAGGGAAAACGAGAAAATCCGCCAACTCAAACAAGCCGTATACTCCGAAGTTAGAGCCCAACATGACGTTGAAAAGCTTAAAGACAACCCGGTTGTACGCGCCTACAGGGATTTTTACTGGCGTCTGGGCATAGATCCAACTAAAACGAGGCCTTCCGGCGAAGCGCTGCTGAGGCGTGTTTTGCATGGAGGTGAATTGCCAATTATTTCAACAGCCGTGGATGCCTACAACCTGGCATCCATGAAAACGATAATCCCCATAAGCGGCTTCGACATGGACACTCTCAGCCCACCCTTCAATGTGCGGTTTGCTGAAGAAGGCGAACCCTTCATAGGGATAGGCATGGATAAACCAGTGGCCTTGAAAAGCAACATGCTTGTTTTAGCCGACACAAAGCGGGTTTTATGCATTTACCCCCACAGAGACGCCAACCAAACAAAGATAGCTGAGAAAACGAGGAACGTTCTGCTTGTAGCTTACGGAGCGCCTGGAATAACAGCCCAACAACTTGAAGAGGCTGTTAAAACGGCTTTGGACTACATTAAAAGGGTTTGCGGCGGCGAAATCCAAACAGTAAAGGTTTTTAGCCCAACCCTTTAACAAGCTTAAAAGGAGTTCCGGCGGGTTTGGCTTTTCGGGAGAAAATTTGGGAAACTTCCCAAAAAAAGCAGACAAACATAGTTTTAGCCCTAGACTTCCCCTTTGAAAAGCCTATAAAACGTCAAAACCTGCATGAAAAGGCGGCCAAAATCATCGACGCTGTAAGCCCCCACATATGCGCTGTGAAATTCAACCACCATCTGGTTTTGCCACTCGGAGTATTCAACGGGATCCAGAAACTCGTGGAGAAAACACATGAAAAAGGACTTCCGGCAATAATGGACTGTAAGGTAAATGACATAGGCGACACAAACCGGATCATCGCCGAATACTACTTCGAAGCAGGCTTCGACGCCTTAATCGCTAACCCCTTCGTGGGGTGGGAGGAAGGCCTAAAACCAGTCTTCGAAACTGCGAGAAACCAGAATAAGGGCGTAATCCTCCTCGTCTATATGAGCCACAAGGGGGCAAGCGAAGGCTACGGGCAAACCGTCGTAGACGCTGAAAGCGGGACAGAAACGCCCCAATACATAGTTTTCGCCAAAAAAGCCCTAAAATGGGACGCTGACGGAGTGATCGTTGGAGCTACATACCCGGAAAAAATGAGGGAGGTAAATGCTGTCTTAGGCGGAAAAATCCCCATATACTCTCCAGGCGTTGGCATCCAGGGAGGCGAAGTAGAATCTGCCATAAAAGCCGGCGCCTCCTACCTCATCGTGGGGCGGGCTATAACACTAGCCGAGAACCCTGCGGAAACGTCTGAAAAAATCAAGAACCTCGCGTGGAGTTTCCTTGCCAAACACCGTTGAAGCGTGAATGGCTTTCCTCTATCCTACCTTTCCTTCCTCTCCCAAAGCTCCTTTTTGAGCAGATCCCTAACCGCCGACCTGATGGCGGCGCTTCTACTGGGGTACATATTTGCTCTAACAAGCTCGTCTAAACCCTCCAAGTAAGCTTCGGGCAATAGTACTGTTACGAGTTTCATCCGCTTTCACCCCACCGGGTATGTTATGCTTATAACATGCTACAAATATAAGATTTTAACCAAGCCTCCCCGAAAGGTGCATGCTTTCCCGCGCCGCTTGAACCTCCCTCAAAACATTTTTGAACGTTTTCGGTACGTCTTCCAGGTGGAGGGCTCGACGGCGTAAGCCTTCCTGGACGGTTCCAATGGCTATTAGGAGGCTGCCTAGAATGTCGCTTATAGCTGGCTCTGGAAAAATTATTAGGGCTAAACCTAGCTTGATCAGCCAAGGTTTCTGGCCGTTGTGCCAAAGCTTCTTTGTGTTTTTCATTTCCCTCACGGTGCCAGCCATGGAGGATGCGAAATCCAAGTAGCTTTCATTTAGCTCCCTTAAAACTTCAGAGAGGGCTTTTAAGTCGCTGTTTTCTATATTCAAAGCACACATCCTCCGTTGAGTTTAGGGAAGGCAACTGTAATAGGGAATGAATTGCTGAAAAATTTAACTCGGCCTTTGGGGTTCTAAACGGGGTTTTTCGCCAATCCAGCTGGTACTGTTTTTAAAGTTTCATTTCAAAACTTGACGGTTTAAGCTACATTACTTTCGTTTTACCATAAAATTTGGAAAAATTATGTGCCTCTATTTCAACCGAAAGCATTATTTTTCGAGCTTAAGCACTCAAAAGATGTATGCCCTCGGTGGTGCTTCCTTGCTGAAGAAAGAGCGTTATGGTTTCATAGTGATCTCCAACGTGAAATGGTGGGAAAAACTCTGCGAAAGGACGAAAAGCTGTAGCGGTGTTTACGCCTTTGTGCGGCGGGGTTGTGTTGGACCCCTATGTGCTGAGAAGCTACTTTTCTATGTTATGCGTCCCCTAATGCAGATCAGAGGTGTCGCCGACTTCGTTGAGCGGGTGGCGGGAGAAGCTGACAAGCTTTGGGAAAAGTACGGCGGGGAAACATGTCTGGACTCCTTCGAAAGCTTCCGCAGTTTTCTCAGAGGTAGGAGTAAAGCCACCTTCATAAGGTTCACGGGCTTCAAGGAGCTTGAAACCCCAGTTTCAATGGATTTGTTAAAAAAGGTTTTAAGCATCTCAAAGATACCGAGGGGTGGCAGGTACTTAAGCCGGGAGGAAGTGAACCAGCTAATCCCAAATGAGGAATCTGAAATGGAGGGCTTTAATCCCGAAAAATTTGTTGAAATGCAGGTTAAAGCCATAAGGGAAGCCATAGGCGGCCAAAAAGCCCTGGTGGCGGTCTCCGGCGGTGTAGATAGCACAACATGTGCTGTTTTAACGCGTAAAGCGATAGGCGGAAACCTTGTCTGCGTTTTTTTGGATGACGCCTTCATGAGGGAGGGCGAACCAGAAAAGGTGGCGGAGATCCTTTCAAAAGAGCCTTTCAACGTCCCAGTGAAGATAGTGAACGTCCGTGAGCGCTTCCTAAATGCCATGAGGGGTTTAAGGGACGCCGAAGAGAAGCGCAAAAGGTTCCGCGAAACTTTCTACAACGTTTTGAGCGAAACAGCCAAAAAAGAGGGCTGCACAGTCCTAGTGCAGGGAACCATCCGAGCCGACATCGATGAAACTGTTGGCGGAGTGAAAACCCAGCACAACGTCCTCGAGCAAATTGGAATAAACCCCGTGGAAAGGTTCGGCTTCAAGGTGGTTGAACCGCTGCTTGCCCTTTACAAGGAGCAAGTGCGCATAGTTGCCCGATACCTAGGCTTGCCTCCTGAAATTTCTGAGAGACAGCCGTTTCCAGGTCCAGGGTTGTCGGTGCGGGTTGTAGGTGAAATCCGCTTGGACAAGCTTGAAATCCTCAGAAAGGCGACAACCATTGTGGAGGACATGCTTTCCAAACACAAGCCAAGCCAATACTTTGCTGCCATAATCGACGACGAGGAGGTCCAAGAGCCTTCGGCAACCCATGTGCGGGAAACTGCGGCGAGACTCTTAAACGTGCCATCCAGAAACGTGCACGTGAAAGTTTTCAGGGATAAGGCTACAGGTGTTGAGGGGGGTAAGAGACGCTATGGAAAAATCGTGGGCGTTGAGGTTGAAGCGGCAGACGGAAAGATTTTCAAGACGCCAATTTCAAGACTTGTCTCTTTGCAGGCAAAAATAATCAGCGAAAACCCAGCCATAACTAGGGTTCTGTACACCATAACCGATACGGCTGAAAAGAGGCCGTACGTCATAACTATTAGAGCCGTCCAAACAAAAGACTTCCTAACGGCACTGGTCTCTGAGATACCGTGGGAAGCCCTGGAAAAGACCGCTGAGGCAATCCTTGCGAAATGCCCCAACGTTTCAACAGTTTACTATGATGTTACGCCGAAGCCCCCAGCCACCATAGAAATGGAATAGCCGCTAAGTCTCCCTTTTACCGGACTCCTCAACTCCGAATAGAACTATCAACAACGCTGCTATGTCTAGTGGAATGCATAAAATGAAGGGGGCAGAAGCACCCACGTTTTCGTATAGGGCTCCGCCAATTATTGAGCCAGCTGCCCCCACCAGAACGTAGAGAGTGCCGATACTGCCAAACACTCTGCCTCGCCTTTCTCTTGGAATCATGTCGGCTTGTAAGGCCGCTGTTGCTGAACCGAAAAGGACCGAGGCTACGGCGAAGAGCGCGTAGACCAAAGCAAAAATCGCAAAACCTCTTGAAAGGACGAAGATGACTGTTGCTGGTGTGAATATCAGATGGGCGAAAATCAGCGCTTTTTTTCTACCGAAAACGTCGACAGCCTTGCCCAAAAACAGTCCCAAAGCAAAAAGCGTTGCCAAATTCACGGTGTTCACGGTGCCCCATTCCACGCTGCTTAAACCGACAACATTAAGAGCGTATAATGAGCCGAAACGATGGAAGAAGGGGTCTGTAAATGCAATAACCAACGTTGATGCTATAAGAAAAGCCAAACTTTTCGGCATCAACCTCCAAGACTCAAAAATTTCGTGCAAAGAATCCTTGAAAGCAAACTTCAACTCTCTTAGGGTAATAGGTTTTGCTTCTTTCAGCGTCTCCTTTAAAAAGGCGTGACGTGTAAGAGCAGCAATCAAACCGACGGCGAGAGATATGCCATATATCAACCGCATTCCAAAATTTAAGCTGTATATGCCCACCAATGCTCCGGCAATTAAGGGCGAGAAAATGGATGGCAGCTGAGGCAAAACCCTAAAAGCCGCATATCCTAAACCACGGGCTTCAGGGGTTAGCGAGTCCGCTTCGATGGCTTCCAAGGCTGGCTGATAAACTAGACATAGATTCGAGAGTATGACGCCAACTAAATAGAAAACCCAGTTGGGCGCCAAGATAAAGAATACGTTTGAAAGGGCAACGCCATAAGTCATGGTTACGATTATCTGTCTTCTTCCATGCTTATCGGCGATGTAGCTTCCAGGTATCCGCACTATGAAAAGCATTAATGAGCCTGTGAAACCTACCAAACCGATCACGAATGGAGGTGCTCCGAGGCTTTCTATGAAAGGCGACTCGAAGGGCCAAGCGAGGGCTGAGCTAAAGCTGAAAAGACTATAGCTTAGAACCAGCACTAGAAAGTTTCCACGGACAAATGTTAATTCCCTTTTTATTTTGTCCAGCATTAACCTTCAGCCTTTTCAAGTGAAAAAGTGTTTCATAAAGGTTAAGCCCTAAATATGAGTGTCGCCCTTCCCTTCAGTGGTGTATATGTTCCAGGTTAGGGTCCATAAAATTGAGTCTATTCGCGATCCTGATGGAAACCTTGGGAAACGCATAGAGCTAATCGAGGAGCGTCCCATCCCTCAATTCGCAATTAGACCCCAGTCTGAAGAGGCTAGGGTTGTCCAGGAGGTTTTTCAGGCTTTACAGCAGCAGCTGCCTATTTTCCCGGCTAGAGCCCAGTTCGCAATTCCAAAGATAATATTGTTCCTCACAGAGGAGGAGTATGAAAGTTTAGGAATAGACTTTGACGTCAACCAGGTTTACGAGATAACCCTTGAAAACCAGTCCATAAAGTTTAGGAAAACCTCATGATGGCCCTTCTAACCCTCTTTAGGGCGGCATATTTCGGATGGAATGACAAGACGAACATAATGCTACGTAGGGTATTGCACACTTGCCCTAGGCTTTTCGCGCCTTCTCCGTCGAAGTAGAGCGGCACAGGGTCTGCCGCTCCGCCCTCGTAGTACACGTAGATTGGTGTGTTGCCTTTAAATGATACAATTTCAAAGTCCATGTTCAAAGCCTTCGCGGTTTTCTCAACAGCAGCCTTCACCACCTTCAGCCTCTTCCTGCAAGAAGCTGTTTTCGGAGCGTAAACCAAAAGTTTTCCAAGGCTCGACTTCAAACCATCAGCCTCCAAAGCTTCGCTGTCCCTTCTTATTTAAAAGGCCAGTGGCGCATTGTCAAAACCACACCTCGGGGAGAGTTAAGTTAAAGTGAAGCTGAACACCTAAAACTTAGTGTGTTTTACCCATCGAAGGGGGTTTTAAGGTTTTCATGAAGGTGAGGGCTCATGTGTTTGTAAGTGGGCGTGTTCAAGGCGTATTTTTCAGGCATGAAACTCGTCGCGAAGCGAGAATGCGGGGTGTGAAGGGCTGGGTTCGCAACCTTCCAGACGGCAGAGTTGAAGCTGTTTTTGAAGGTGAAGAAGAAGCCGTAAAAGAGCTCATAGAATTCTGTAAACGTGGACCACCGGGCGCGAAGGTTTCAGGCGTAGAGATTAGATGGGAGAACTATACAGGCGAGTTTAAAGACTTTGAGATAAAGTATTAGGCTCTAATTTTCGGCACGCGGAAGTGGCTGTCTTTACCGGCGCTCACGTAGTCTCCGCCTGCCCCCCGCACTATTTGGGCTATTTTTGCAAAGTTTTCCGCGCCCAAATACTGGCGTGGTGTGATTTTGATGTATTCGCCCTTATCCTCAAAGTTTAAGAGACCCTCTAAATCCTCCGGAAACATCATTTTAACGTCCTCTATGCCCATAGGCTTTTCAACGGGAAGCTGTTCAAGTGTCTTTGTCGGCGCCGGGGCGGCTTTCTGCTGTCCAAGCTGGGTGACTGCTATGGACTTCAGGGAAGCCGCAATCATTCTAAGGTCTTCAGCTATGCTGTTTAAAACTATGAGTAGTTCCTCCACCTTCTCGGCAAGCCTTTCGAGGTATTCCTTATCCTCGCTCATTAGGGTTCCCGCTTCACTATTCGACTAAAACTTATTCTACGTAGTATTTATCAGTTAGCGCGCGCATCGAGAACATAGCGCACTCAAGAAAAATGTTTAGAGAAGCCTTTAAAGTGGTGGTTTGGGAAAGCGTCAAGTTCAAGTTCCATCCAAACTATTATGAAGGGCGAAGCGGGGGCCTTTGTGCGGTTGATTGAAATCGACGGAGGCCAGAAGAGCGGAAGCGGTACAATACTGCGGCTTTCAGTTGCCTTAGCCTCCATACTCGGCGAGCCCCTTCACATTTTCAATATTAGGCAGAACAGACCCCAGCCCGGGCTGCGTCCACAACACTTGGAGGCTGTTTTAACAGCGGCTAAACTCTGCGATGCAGATGTTAAAGGTGCTGTTTTAAATTCTCGGGAATTGTGGTTCACACCCAAACGTGTTAGAGGCGGGAAGTTTGAGGCTGAAATTGGTACAGCCGGAAGCATTCCCATGCTTATAATGACCGTTCTTCCAATATGCCTTTTCGCAGACAACATGATTCACCTCCACATCTCGAAGGCTGGAACTGATGTCTCCCACTCTCCTACTATAAACTATATGCGGCATGTTTTTCTACAGGTTTTGAGGCGCATGGGTGTAAACGCAGCTATAACAGTCCACAGGTATGGCTATTACCCTAAAGGCATGGGCGAGGTCACCTTAACTGTTGAGCCTTGCAGGGAGCTTAAGCCACTTTTAATAGAGGAGTTCGGCGAGGTGAAAACCGTTAAGGGTGTTTCAGTCTGCACCTTCCTAGCCGAGAGAAGGGTTGCCGAACGGCAGGCAGAGGCGGCCAACAACTATCTTCGGGGTAAAGGTTTGACTGCTGACATTCAAATTGTAAACGATCGTTCAAACCCATTGCAGAAGGGGAGCTCCATAGTGCTTTGGGCTGAAACTGACAGGGGCGCTGTTTTGGGGGCGGACGCCATAGGTGAACTTGGGAAGACAAGCGAGGCGGTGGGCGTGGAGGCTGCTGAAAAACTCTACGTTGAGGTTAGTTCAAGGGCAACTGTGGACGTGCATTTGGCTGATATGCTTATTCCGTACGTGGCCTTGGCGAGGGGTAGATCCGCCTACTACGCGCGGGAACTCTCCGACCATCTTGAAACGAACATTTGGCTTACTGAGACAATTCTTGGCGTGAGGTTTAAGGTGGAAAAGGTTAATGGTCTCTACAGAGTGGAGAAGGTTGAGTGAAAATTGAAGGCGAAGGTTAGGGGCATATACGCCACAGCCCTGACGAGACTGTTGTTGGAAAACGGCTTCGAAGTCGTCCAGCCATCTCAAGCTATAAAATCGCGTTTCGGCATAGCCGATAACAACGAGCCTCCAGACTTAAAAGTTAAGGATAAACACGACCTCCAGGGGGTTGTGGCGCTTGGCAAAAAGGAGGCCGTACAAGCATTCAAAGCAATCCTTCAAGCCACCCTTGAAGACGTTATAACGAGAGAGTGGAGCGTAAGCGTGGACGGCATATATAAGGGACGCGTAGTGGACGAGGACGATAGAAACCTTTACGTGAAAATTGGAAACGAAACAGTTGGGTTTCTCCCTAAAAACGCGACTCCGGTCGAAAAACGAGAAGAAATCCTCGTTCAAGTTGAACGGAAACATATAGGCAGAAAGACACCAGTGTTGACAACCCAGCTTAAAATCGTCGGAGACTGCGCCATCCTAGCACCAAACATCCGTGGAGGGGTAAGCCTAAAAATCCGGGATGTCGTAAAGCGGGCGGAACTCTACGCTTTGGGGAAGAAACTGGCGCCCGAAGGCTGGGGCATAATATGGCGGGAGCCGGCAGCCCACAAGCCTAAAGAAGCTCTAGAAAATGAGGTGGCGGCCCTCGTGGAAAAAGCAAAACTTCTAGCCGAAAAGGCTTCGTCAACCCCTGCCCCCTCCCTTCTACTTGAAGGCTTACAATTCATGAGTGTGGAGTTTCCATACATGTCAAAGAGGAAACTGGACGCTTTAAGGGCTTTAGTCGCACCAACCCTTGAAGGACACCACTTCTACAAAAGCTGCGGTGGCAGAGTTTCCGCCGCCCTGGAGATGGCTGAAAAGCTTTTGGAGAAGGGTCAGAGCCCAGAAGTCGTAAAGCGGCTTCTCGAAGAGCAGACAGCCGCAGACTTTCCGGTTGAAGGCGTGATAGTTGAGGTGGAGCATATTAAGCTCAGTGGCGCAGTCTTCCGCCTTGGACAAGCAGTCCTTGAAACTTTAAACGGCGGCGAGATACGCTACCGCAGAACCATTAAGGCGAACGGATACTACGATGGGCTTGGCACTGTGAAGAAGGCTGGAGACGTGGCTGTTAGCCAAACAAAGCTTGGCGAGTGGCACATAACCACAAACTATTACTCGAAAGACGGTGCATGGAAGGGCGCATACGTAAACATAAACACGCCCGTGGAGGTTTATCCTAAAGCCCTTCGCTATGTGGATTTAGAGGTCGATGTATGCGTCTGCCCAGACGGTGAAGCCAGAATTTTGGACGCGGAAAAGTTAGAGAAGGCGCTTGAGAAAGGCTTAATCAGCCAGTCGCTCTATGAAAGGATCAAAGCCGAAGTTGAAAAAGTTGTCAGAAACAAGCCGGCCGTGGCTGGGCTAGGCTAATTTTATTTGTCATAAAAGCGTCTTCTAAAAGCAAGAAGAGGCGGAAAACTTGACAGTTGACCTAGTACTGGAAAACCTAAAAGCCTACATAGGGGGCTCGGTGGAGGAGTGCTGTATAGCCATTGAAAATGGCAGAATCTTCAAGCTTGGAAGAGAAACCCAAATGCCGAAAGCCGAAACGGTGCTCAACCTCGGCGGTCTTCTAGTGTTGCCCGGCTTAATCGACGTCCACGTTCATTTAAGAGACGAGGGCAAAGCTTACAAAGAGGATTTCTACACAGGAACGGCTGCAGCCGCCGCGGGAGGCTTCACAACAGTTCTGGACATGCCAAACAACGCCCCAGTAACCATGAGCGCTGACACATTGAAAAGACGAATGGAAACTGCGAAGGCAAAGGCTTTCGTCAACGTGGGCTTTTTTTCAGAGTTTCCCGGCGAAACAAAGGAAATTGACGCCATAATCAAAGCCGGCGCCGTGGCCTTCAAGCTTTACCTAGGCGAGCAGGTGGGCGGACTGAATATAGACGATGATAAAGCTTTGGAGGAAGCCTTCAAAACTGTTAAGTCCAGGGTGCCTATTGCAGTGCATGCCGAAGACAAAAACATGCTGAAAAAAGTGGAGAGGAAGCTTAAACAGGAAGGGCGCAGCGATATAAATGCTTTTCTCGAAGTGCATTCGGTGGAAGCGGAAGTCAAAGCCGTTAAACGTGTTTTGAAAATAGCCCGGAAAACAGGGGCTAAAGTGCATTTCTGTCACATAAGCACAAGGCATAGTTTAGAAGCCATCCACCGGGCTAGGGGAGAAGGTCTACCGCTTACCTGTGAAGCTACACCCCACCACTTGTTTCTTTCCGTTGAAGACCTCAAACGTGTCGGAACCCTAGCATTAACTATTCCTCCATTGAGGGATAAGAGCCACGTTGACTTCCTATGGGAAGGCCTTAAACGTGGATTCATTGACGTGATTGGCTCTGACCACGCTCCTCACGCGTTTACTGAAAAGAACGCTGGAAGTGTTTGGGAAATTAAACCCGGCATCCCTGGCCTCGAGACTTCCCTCCCCTTGATGCTTACAGCCGTTAACATGGGAATGTTGAGCCTTGCTGACGTTGTTAGGTTTATGGCCGAAAATCCTGCTAAAATTTTCAGGCTGTACGGTTGGGGGACCGTGAAAGAGGGGTTTAAAGCGGACTTGGTGGCTGTAGACTTAAAAAGGGAGTACCTTATAGACTCATCTAAGTTTTATTCGAAAGCCAAGTTTTCACCTTTTGACGGTAAACGTGTTAAAGGCAAACCTGTCAAAACATTTGTTGGCGGGAGGCTTGTCATGGACGAAGGCGAGGTCGTCGCGGAGGCGGGTTGTGGTGAAATAGTTTGCAGTGGGGGTCTCTAGGTTTGAAGTTTATTGCGGATGGTATGCTTGGAAAGCTTACTCGCTGGCTTCGCATGCTCGGCCACAATGTTAAATATTCTAATAAGCTGGACGACGCGCAGCTGATAGCCATAGCTAAAAAGGAGCGGAGGGTTCTCCTAACAAGGGATTTGGAACTTTTCCAGCAAGCCACAGCCAAAGGCGTGCAAGCCTTTTACGTGGATGGAAAAAATGAAGCTGAAAACCTTGCGAAAATAAGTCAAAAATTCGGCATAAACCTAGAAGTGGACATGAAAAGGTCTCGTTGCCCAAAATGCAACGCCCAGGTTAAACCAATCTCCAAAGAAAAGGTTTCTGGGAAGGTTAAGGAAACCACCTATACCCACTATAACGAGTTCTGGGAGTGCCCGAAATGCGGCCAAATCTACTGGCAGGGAGCCCACTGGACAAGGATAAGGAAAACCCTTGAAACCGCTAAAGAGCTGAGCAAGAAGGAAAAAGCCTAGCTGGCTATTGGGGAAGCCACAGCCTTCTTCTTTTCGCCCTTTTCAGTCTCTAGAAGCCACTTCAATGGTATATCCTGATAAGTCCCGTCGGGCAACGTTCTCCTAATGGTTATTGGAAGTACGCCTGCCTCAAGCTCTTTAAGGGCTATGTCTATGGGGCTTAGGGGGCGGTCCGGCGGCTCGATGAGGATTGGGGCGCCCATAGCTATTTGTAGGGCTCTAGCCCCCACTACCCTAGCCTTCTCAAAACGGGTGAGTTTTGGAGGACCTATCAAAATTTTCTTTTCCTTGCTTCCTTTTTTGGACGTATCCTACTCCCCAGCGCCCTCCCAAGCGCCCTCTTCGCCTTTTCCTTTCGGCACTGAGGGAGGCTTCATTTTTGCAGCGGCGATTACGTCGTCGATCTTTAATATCATGGAAGCCGCTTCGGTTGCAGACTTTATCACCTGCTTCTTCACCGATAACGGCTCAAAGACTCCGGTTTCCCTCATGTCCTGCACTTTTCCAGAGATAACTTCGATTCCGGCCCAAGTTTCATTCTTCTCGTGTCTAGCCCTCAGCTCTGAGAGGACGTCGATGGGGTCTAGGCCGGCGTTTTCAGCCAAAGTTGCTGGAATGGCTTCAAGGGCTTCAGCAAAGTTTTTCACAGCCAGCTGCTCCCTGCCTGGAAGGGTTTCGGCGTATTTCTTTAGGACTCGGGCAACCTCTAGTTCTGGGGCTCCGCCGCCCGCCAAGATTTTCGGTTCTTCAACTATGTCTCGGACAACGCATATAGCGTCGTGGAGTGAACGTTCAGCCTCATCCACCACGCGTTCTGTGGCGCCTCTGATGAGGATTGTCACAGAGCGCGGGTTCCTGCATCCTTCAACGAAGGTCGTTTTGTCGTCGCCTATTTTTCGTTCCTCGACAACGTTTGCATAGCCCAAGTCCGCCGAAGTCATGTCTTCCAAGTTCGTTATTATCCTTCCTCCAGTGGCTTTTGCGAGCTTCTCCATATCCGACTTTTTGACCCTCCTTACGGCGAGGATTCCCTTTCTGGCTAGGAAGTGCTGTGCCATGTCGTCTATGCCTTTCTGGCATAGAACGACGTTTGCGCCCACTGAGGCAAGTTTCTCCACCATGTCCCTAAGCATGACTTCCTCCTGTTTCAGGAAGGCTTCCATCTGCTCCGGGCTTTCTATGTTGATTTTGGCGTCAAACTCCGTTTTTTCGATCTCCAGTGGTGTGTCAAGGAGGGCTATCTTTGCGTTTTCCACCCGTTTGGGCATACCTGGATGGACAACCTCTTTGTCTAAGACTATGCCGTTTACGAGTATTGTGTCCCTGAGGGATTCGCCGGGCTTTTTCTCCACCTTGACGTCGTCGACGTCAACCTTATATTTCCCATCCACTTTTTCCGCAACCTGGAGAACGGCCTTCACGGCCAAATCTGCCAAGTACTCCTTGTGTTCAGCGACAAGCTTGCTCGCCATGGACGTCATAGCCGTCTTCTTTAGGTATTCCGTCGAGTTTAGATCGACAGGGATGGCTATTTTCTCAAGGATTTCAAGAGCTTTCTCCATGGCTTTTTTGTATCCGTCAATGATGATTGTTGGGTGAATGTTCTTGCCTATAAGCTCCTCTGCTTTGGCTAACAGTTCACCGGCCAAAATAACAGCGGTTGTAGTTCCATCCCCGGCCTCATTGTCCTGGGTTTTAGCTACCTCCACCATCATCTTGGCCGCCGGATGCTGGACATCCATTTCGTCCAGAATGGTGCGGCCGTCGCTGGTTATCGTCACGTCGCCGAAACTGTCCACGAGCATTTTGTCCATGCCCTTAGGGCCTAGGGAGCTTTTCACCGTTTCAGCGATTATGCGAGCAGCCATAATGTTAGTGTGCTGGGCTTCCCTTCCCCTTGAACGGGTTGAGCCTTCTTTTAACACCAGAACTGGAATTCCAGATGCAGGTGTTGACAAACTAACAACCTCCTTAAATGCGACTCAATGAGAAACAGCATTACAATATAAATTTTTCCTTAAGGCTACCCAATTAAACATGTTTAGAGGAGCAATCACGTTTTAAATTGAGCCAGTTCAAAGAAATGCGCGCCCTTCTCATATGAAAGTTAGCAGTAAAATGGTTATCAGCGCTATCAATATTGCAACGAGGGGATCAGGTGTTTTGCTTAGCCTTATGGGAAAAATAAATGAACTTTTTGCCTGTATTCAATGTATTCTTTTCCATACTCCCTTAAGAGACAGCGTTCTTCGTAGTTTGCAAGCAAAATGTAGCCAAAAACCTCAATAAGCCACGCTGAGGCAATGTTGGTGTTCCATCCTGACCATTGTATGGACATGATGGTTAATCCAAGAGTTAAAATTATGATTCCAAAATATTGGGGGTGTCTAACAACCGAGTAAAGCCCACCTGTTAATAGTCCTTTCCTATGCGCTTTAAGCATTTGGATAAAGGCCGCGATAAATATTGAGAAGCCAATTAACGCGATGATTCTTCCAAACATAAGTTTTGGTTCGAAGAGAAAAATGTGCAGTTGCTGTTCTCTAAATTCTGGAAGGCTCCAGAAGAAATCAAATACGTAAAACGCCAATGGAAAAACCATCAAGCCATACCAAGGGCCGGCCACTGGCGTGTATTGAAATAGACTTAGAAAGAACGTGGATAGGGCTTCGATCAAATGTCTAGGCTTTCTTTTCAAGTTATTAGGCACATAAATCCCATAAACAGCATTTTCATTATAGTGCATAAAATTCTATACATTAGAACAGCCGTTAGAACAGCCGTTTAGACGATCAGGTTTTTCATGGATGTTTTTAAGCCGTGTCCAGTCAAGATCACCACTGTTTTTTCTTTCCGCGTTGTTTCTCCATTTCGTAAATGTTTTTGGTAGCCGGCATAAGCGACGGCTGAACTTGGTTCTATAAAAAAGCCTTTTCGAGCAAGTTCATAGAAGGCTTGGACTATTTCTTCCTCCTCGACCATCACAGCGTCGCCGCCGACGGCCGCCAACTCTTTAGCCATGAGTTCCAGAAGTGGTGGGTTAGTGCTAACCAAGGCGTCGGCAACAGAAGTCACTTTTTCTGGCGGACGGTAAGGTAAGCTTTTTAAACGGTGGTATAAGGGTGAAACCTGGCTTGTTTGGCAAGCAACGATTTTTGGCACGTTGGCGATTACACCGCTTTCTGCCATGTGTTTAAACCCGCTTATAACACCTAGCAGCAGTGTTCCAGCAGACACAGGTAGATAAATCATGTCTGGAGTTTTCCAGTTCAGTTGTTCGGCTATTTCGTAGGCTAGGCTTCTTATCCCATCCCGGAAAGCAGGGTGGAAAATGTGCCCCACATAGATTTTTCCTATTTCAGGTTTTTGGGCTTCTTCGGCTACATGGCTTCGGCTTCCTGAAACTTTAACAACCTCCGCGCCATAAAACACTATCTGGTTAAATTTCGGTCCAGAAATGCCTTCTGGAACGTATATTTTGGCTTTTATCCCGGCCCGGGCTGCGTAGGCGGCTATGGATGCACCGGCGTTTCCGGAAGAGTCCTCAGCTATAAAGCCTCCAAGCCTTTTAACTTCTCTATGGACGGCGGAAACAAGCACTGTGGATCCTCTATCCTTGAAAGAGCCCGTTGGATTGAGGCTTTCAAGCTTGAAGTAGAGGTTTCCGAATAACTTGACAAGCGGTGTCCAGCCTTCGCCAAGCGACACGACATTTTTGGCGTTTATATACGGGAAAAACTGGATATAGCGCCAGACACCATAGCATTTTTTGCGGATATCTTTCTCACTGAAAGCCTTCTCAACTTTAATATCTAGAGGGCTTCCGCAGTCTGCACACTTATATTCGAAGAGGCTTGTTGAAATTTTTCCGCAGACAGTACACTTAACTTCGTAGCCCATTTTGGTGTACTCATGTGAGACTATGAGTTCACACTTCGATAATCTTCAAACTCCTTTATTTCTTTCCACACAAAATAAGCCAAATTAGTAGCAAGCAGCCGCCTCAAAACGTAGCTGTCAGCTTAAAACTTTCGCTTGTTAAGCTATTATCCGTGAAAACGGGTTAAGTTATTGTAGTTGGTGGGCCGGGCCGGATTTGAACCGGCGACCTTTCGGTTATCAGCCGAACGCTCCAACCAAGCTGAGCTACCGGCCCCAAGCCTCGAATTTTATAGAGTTCAATCATTATTTTTAAGGTTTTCAGAACACTTTTAATCAGTATGAAGGACATATTTCCAGAGGGCCCGTGGCCAAGTATGGATTAAGGCGCCGGCCTTCGGAGCCGGAGAACGTGGGTTCAAATCCCACCGGGCCCGCCATTAAAATGCCGCTTTCAGCAAAAGCAGCCCTTTACGGGCTGATCTGTTCACTGGCCTATGGGACCGTCCCGGGACCGTCCCACATACATGGAGAGGACCGTCCTATGGCCGGAGAAAGAATAGAGGAGTTGAAGAGGCGCGTGGATGAGCAGCGGGAGGCGTTAAAAAGCTTAGCTGAAAGCCTTGAAGGCGAAGATAAATTTGGGCAACTGTTGAGGCGGGTTGAGGGGCATTGTGAGGCTTTAAGCTCTTTAGCTGCTGGCGGCGGCGTCCCCGCGGAGGGCGAGGGGTTTGTTTTAAGCTGGCCTGAAACGAGAAGCCTGTTCCTGCAATACTTGGAGTTCAAACGTTACGAGCCCGCCAACGCGAGGAATATGCTGAATTACTTGGATAGGTTTGTTAGGAAGCCTATAACTGCTCCGATGGATGTTATGAAGCTGTTTTCGCCGTTAACTGCTGGGCAGAGGCATCATCTCAACCGTGCCATGCGGGCTTGGTTCAGGTGCCTGGAGATTAACAGGCCAGATGGGGAGTTTAAGGAGTTCCTCGACAGCCTTAGAAGGGCTATTCCGAAGGACGAGGTGGGCATAGACATTAAGGTTCCAGAGGAAGGACAGATTATTTCGGATTTGAGGCGTTTAGCTTCAGACCCGTTAAGGTTTCAGGCAGCCTACAATCTGCTTTTGGATTCAGGCTTAAGGCTTGTTGAAGTGGTTAAGCTTCTAAACGATTTTCCAGAAGCCGAAAGCCTTGAAGGCTTCTACCGCTGCCCAGTTGGGCTTTTCAGAGGCTCAAAACAGGCTTACTACTGCTACCTAACAGAATACACGTTTCAGCTCGTTGCCCAGTTGAAGGAGAAGGTTGACAAGCTATCATTAAGCAAGTGGCTTCAAAACCACCAATACACAAGAGCAAAATACATACGCAAATTCGTAAACGACACCATGACAAGCGAGAGACTTAACATTCCAGAAAGTGTGGCAGACTTCATTCAAGGGCGGGTTCCAAAAAGCATAGGGGCAAAGCATTACACGCAGCTTAAACGCAAGGCAGACCAGTTCTATCCGAGGTATGCGGAATACGTGACTGAGCTGAGGCGTAAAGCAGGGATAATAACGGCTTAGGCTATCACTCAAGTGGACCCTTTATTTTAGGCTTGA